>Ga0099822_1011171_pt1 | contig 11006 bp, 2 predicted proteins | sample CowpeawhiteBW_FD_76839 | JGI IMG/M metagenome (GOLD analysis project Ga0099822, IMG submission 76839) | Root nodule microbial communities of legume samples collected from California USA - Cow pea white BW | ecosystem: Host-associated > Plants > Roots > Nodule | place: USA: California | collected... | reverse complement strand
TTGTGAATCCGGGAGCACGTAAAGGAGGACGAGATTCCTCCTTATTTGTTGAACCAACAGCCATGTTAAGAACATTTGAGGCAGAACCAGATTCTGAGTGCCGTATTCCCTTCGTCACACGAATTACTATTGAACGAGCAAAAGTATACAGGGCCAAAATGATGCCAGCTGTAACACTCAGGAGATTCTTCACATTTCAGTACTCGATAGAAAAAAAAAATTCAGCAATCAAATCCAAGTAACATTGTTTATTTCACATGCAAAAATTAAAGTAGTTAGACGTATTTTTAGAGCCGTCAAAACGGATCATCCGATCCAATCCAGCTCGGTCTATGACGAGTTAACCACTTAGTAGGTAAACTTAATTCGACTCACTTCCGAATAGTAAGTAGTAAAGTACAGATTCAATGAACGCGGAAAATGTGAAGAAAAAGAATACCAAGCAGAAATTTGTGAAGGGTGGTTATTGAAATTTTTATAGCCTATAAAAGAGGCAAGTTGGTAATAAGTAACTATTACTTTCGGTACAAGCATTTATTTAGAGTTTTTCTTCTTTTTTCATTTCTGCTTAAGCTTTATATATCACAACAACCAAGAGAAATGATAAACTCACCATAACTTGAATTTATTTTTATCTAATTACTCTATTTATTCATCCCAACCTGTCACAAATTTAAACTTTTCTTTTTTTTGGGGGGCACTTTCATGCTTCAAAATGCCTTAAGACTTCATTCTGAAACATGCTACATTCAAATCACAATCTACATCTACACACGTAATAAAATGTTACTAATGTCTTAACGTGACGTAAAGCAGTTTCTAATTAGATTTTCTTGTTTCCAGGCCATGACTGAGGAGCCTGTTGAATCTTCAAACGCGAACCAAACCAATTTAGGAAACAATAAAGTATTAGTGTGAATAATAAAAATATTGTGTACATATTTGAAATTTTGTTAGGAACTGTAATTATTTCAAAAATTACAATCATTCAGACAATATAAAAGGAAAATATTGTGTCAGATTTTATACCAAATTAAGAGATCCCCTCTCTTTGGAGACCAATAAAAGAAATACCAAATCTTCTGCAAATACAAATAAGTAACATGAGGATTCCAATAATGTAAAGATATCAGCATATAAACTTTAAGGAAGAATAATCCCAAATCATTGAAGGACCCTATCTATATTGGGTAATAAAGGTCCAATTCATAGATTAATTATAAGAGAAAAATCAAGCATGACATGACACTCCTTAATTTTGGCATAATCATGATAAAAAGGTTGTCACTCCTTAATTTTGGCATAATCATGATAAAAAGGAATAACTAAATATAAATAAGAACCCTTCGACCCATGAAGAGACACAATACAACACTAATCACAATCCAGTACATTTCTGCTATTGGTATTGCCATTTTTTTTTTCAAATCACATGTATACGGACTGGCCCGTTAGCCTGTTAACTCGTTACCGGACGGGCTGGGCTGAAATTTCTGATCTTTTTTCTCTTAACGGACTGGTCCATCCCGACCCGTTTTCAATGGACCAAAAACGGGTCAGACTGGCCCGTTTTGTCACTCCTAGATCTAACATAAGATTTAGAGTTATAATAGTTAACATAGTTCTCACAAGTTTTTTTTTTCATTATTTTTTTTTCTTTAGTTCATTCTTTGTAGACATTTTTTTATGATATATTTTTTAAAACTGACAATTTTAATATAGGAAACTTACTTTCTCAACTTCAAATTCCTGAAAAAACTACATCTTTTTTTTTCTAAATTTTTAGACATCTTTGTAGACATCTTTCTTTAGTCCCCTATTTTTTTTTTTAAATTAATACTTAAATATAATTTTAGTCTGATTAAAATATTTTGTTTCTTTAACATAATAATTGAAATCACTGTTGTACATCCTTATAAACATGTGAATGTTAATTTAAGTCTTTCTAAAACAAAATTCTTATATTTTCGTTAATCGAAAATTTCAAATAACCATGTAATTCCTATATTCACTTCAAGTAGTCAAATAACATTTTGTTTTGTGAATTTTAATTATTTTTTTTTACTAATCACAAGCTTACAATATTAATTTGAAGTGTTCTCTCACATAGCTGAATCAGTGATGAGTGTTGTTGACGAGTAAAAGTGAAATAATTGTTTCATATAATTTGTTAACGTGCATGATGATGCAGGAAGATAATAGATAATGGAGCCAAATAGTTTTCCAAGCGAATTCAACATTAATTTGAATTTATTATTTTAGTTTCCAAAAATTATTGGTCAAGAATTTTAACATCGTTTATAAACATAAACTTTTTCATGTATTCAAAATAAAAGAAAAATATTCAATATACTAGTTTTGCTCGTTATAGTATTAGTCTAATCTCAATTTCATTTCACTTTTTTTAAGTTATCAACGTTGGCTCGTCATTTTCTGGCTCGTCTTCTCTAATTTAAATTTTCTATAACATGCAAACTCTATTATTCAATGATATAAAATAGCCTCTAACTGACTAACAGAGCAACTTTCAAGATGAAGAAAGTGATCATATAATTAGTTGAAGGAAAGAACAAGGAAAAAGAGATCAAAACGAGACTTCGAGCAAAGAGTAAATCCAAAGATGAGAAATTCAAACTACATTAACTATTAAAATAATTTAAAAACAATTTCCACCTCCCAACATTCTAATATAATGTGTTATATTTAATTTAAGGGTTAAATATGGTTTTGGTCTCTCAAGTTTCGGTTAAATTTGGAATTAGTCCATTTTCAAAAATTTTGACCAATTTAGTCCCCCATCTCTAAAAATGCGTGAATTTCGTTCTTTTAATCAAATTTTGTTAAGTTTATCTGACGTTTCAAGCGCATTTCATGATAGTATTTGAATTGTTTATACCGTTTGCCACATTTTCGTTTCAATGTTAACTCAAATATTATCATAAAATGTGTTTAAAATGACAAATAAACTTAACAAAATTAGGTCAGAAGGACTAAATCCACGTATTTCTAAAGATGAATAACTAAATTAGTATAAAGTTTCGAAGAGAGACTAATTTCAAAATTCACTGAAACTTGAGAGACCAAAAACATATTTAACCCTTAATTTTAGGGGTGGACATGAATTGAATTTTTAATGATTTAATCCACATCCATTTTAGATCCAAATAATTGGATTAGATTTTCAATCCAAATCCATTTTTTCAGCAAAACAAGTTTGGATTTTCTTAAAATCCATATCCAAATATTTGGATCAAGATTTAAATCCAATCCAAATATTTGGATCAAATTCAAAATCCAGAATCCATTTTTTATAAAAGAAAATTTAAATTGAATTTTCTAAAACTTGTGTCTTTAAAACCAACACCACTCAACCTATTCAGGTCGTCGAGCTCGCTCGGCCTATCAAGGTCTCGAGCTTGCTCAGTCCGTATAGGTCGTGGGGCACGACCTGTCTGAATCGTTAGGTCGGTCCGGCCTAGGCCATCCAGGTCTTTGGGCTCGCCTGGCCCATTTTGGCATCGAGTCTGTCCGGTTCGTACGGGTCGTCTGGCACAATTCGTCCGAGTCGTCAGGGCAACTCAACATGTCTGGGTCGTCGGGTCAACTCAGCCTGTCCGGGTCATCGAGCCTGCTCGATCCATCAGGGTCGTCGGGCCCGCTCGGTCCATCAGGGTCGTCGGGCCCGCTCGATCCATCAGGGTTGTCGGGCCTGCTCGAACCATCAGGGTCGTCAGGTCTGCCCAGTCTGTATAGGTCGTCGGGCACGACCCGTCCGAGTCATTGGGATGACCTATCCCAGCCCATCTGAGACTTTGGGCCCGCCTGGCTTGTTCAGGTCTTCAGGCTCGCCTGACCCATTCGGGTCATCGACCTCAACTGGCCCGTTCAGGTCTTTGGGTCCACTTGGCTCGTTCTGGTCATCGGGTCTGCTTGGCCCGTTCAGGTCTTTGGGTTCGTCTGACCCGTTCGGGTCATCTGGCCCGCTTGACCCATTCTAGTCTTCAGGCCCGCTTGACTCATTCAGGTCATCGGGCCCGCCTGACCCGTTTAAGTCTTTGGGCCCGCCTGACTCGTTCGGGTCTTCGGACCCGCTTGGGCCGTTTGGGTCTTTGGGTCTGTTTGGGTCATGATGTCCGCTTGGTTCGAGTTTGTCGGGCTTGCCTAGCCCGTTCATGTCTTTAGGCATGCGAAACCTGTTCTGGTAGTTGGGCCCGTCCGTACAGGTCATCAAGTAAGGTCCGTCCGAGTCTGAATTTAGCCTAGTCTATCTCAACCTTTAGCCTAACCCAACTAAAAATTTAAATTGAAAATTTGGATTAGATTTTTTGGATTATCCATATTTGAAAATCTTGATTTATAGAATGGATATTTAATCCATAAAATATATAAAAAGTAGATTAGGTTGAAATCCAGATCCATTAAAATGAATTTTAAATGGATTGGATGGAAGTAAAAGTGGATTGGATCAAGAAAATTAGATTTTTTCTCACCCCTACTTAATTTAATAATAAATTGATTGAGTTCTGTAGTTAAAAGTAATTTTTCTAGGTTTAATTAAGTTTTAACAAGAAATTTTCAATGAACTTCCTATTTTGAATTTTAATGAATTTAAGAATTTTCAATTGAATTCCTAATAAATTGAGTTTTAATTGAGTTATTAGTAAATTGAGTTTTGAAGGCAATTATACATTTCAATTGAATCTAGCTCATTAATTTTTCTATTAACTTTGTGATGCAACTATTGGGTGAAGTGACCTTAACCGAGTGACATAATTATTCTTTTGTCTCATTACCCTGTACAGTTATCGTCACATGTAAATTTATAAAATTTTATAATTTCATGATTTTATAATTTTGGTGAAATACTTTTAAAGTAGAGTTATCCTTATTTTTGCTAAATTTCGATTTCAACCTTGTTTTTGTATTAGAATTGGTTAATCGATGTATGTTCGTTCCAATATGAGCCGTTGTTTACATTTAAACTGAAATTCAGACACTTCTCTGCATCATATATAATAACAAAAACGGTCTGTATTATCTCATCTGTATAAAACAACTACCACTCCTTCACCCAAATGCAATTCAGCACCATCCAATATGACTCACACATCACAAATCTAACAAATAACTGAAGATGAACAGGGAAAAAAGTGTTCATAAGATACACATGCAACCCATTCCAAACCACTCACTTAAACTGAAACGTTAATGTAAGTGAACAGTTGCAATGAGTTGAACTTACATTCTTTTTCACACATTAAGGCTTGTTTTTTTGCCATGGTGTCAAAATTTTAAAAGGTTCATTTATTTCAACTAGATTCTACAATAATGACCAATGCTCAAACATATATTTTAGAAGGTTCACATCACACTGTTGACCAGAGGGTGGCTTAATCACTTGAGAAACTTATGCAGTCAAGATGAATGATGAGGAGCTTTGTAAGTCTCATGAACTGCTGAAAAATCATGGTCTCCCAACCCCATGCTTCTGGCCTTCTTGAAAGCCTACAAAAACAGGGTTTTTTAGACATGATAGTCTTTAAACATAAAAGCATAATATAGAAAATAAAAGGGTTGCATCTCTCATTTTTTTTTTTTTTTGCCACAAAAAGAAAAAAATAGTTTTACCTCATTTGCTGCAGCTGCTATTGGCATTGATACAGCATTTTCATCTCCAAGAGCAAGAGCTAACCTCATGTCCTTCTGCTGGTGTTTCAGGGGAAAAGCTGGGGAGTAACTATTTTGAAGCATTGTAGGTCCTTTCAATTTAAACATGCCGTTACTTATGGCACCAAGATCCTGCACACAAAAAATTACCCAATTGTTGTTTAAAATGGCACTAAAAAAAGGTAGCAATAAAATCTCCGTGGTTGAAATTATTTACCAGCACATCAAGAAGTGTTGCAGGGCTCAAACCACTTCTTTCAGCTAGTGTGAGTCCCTCAGAGAAAGCATTCATCACACTGTAATGGAGAATAACTAATTTACAGAACAAGACAGAAAAAATGGACATGCAATCCATTTGGCTTGCAGCCAAAGAAGGAATACTAATAGTATAATGTGGATGATTATTTCTTGTTAGCTGATTCATAAAATACTGCAATCCCCCCTATCCACTCCAAATTAAAAATGATAGAGCCAGGAAAAGGGGGAAGAAAATATTACCTGCCCATTATCATGTTAACAACAAGTTTCATTTTTGCACCATTTCCAACATCACCCAAAAAGAAAGACTTCTTCCCCAGTATGTCAAATGCTGGAAGTGCTTCATCATACAATGCCTGCATGTCAAAAGAATCAACGACTTTAATGTACAGAAATATGCACAATGCATATTAATTTTCTTGTATTTTCCTCAGTATGGAGCAGTTTAGTACAAGGAATCTGAATGAGAGCACTTTCACACAGACTTGAATATGAGGAAATGTGAATATTGTTTTCCGATTATTAGATACAGCTTTGAACTATTCTAGAATTATGGACATCAAATCAAAGAATAAATCTAATTAAACCTGAACAAAAACAAATATTTCACAAACTGCATATTTCACACATGTCACAGCTCCCAACACACACGATATCAACAAAGCCTAACGTCAAAATTACACACCCAACTTCAACAGACATCTGACAACATAGTAATGCTTTCTTTGCCGAGAACACTTTTCTCTTTCTCTTTTAGTTTTTGGCTTGACTCAACGGGCTTGAAGTCTGATTTGTAGGGTTATTCACACGTTCAATGAAGGGCTCATACGATGAAGAAGGCATTAAACATTTAATTTACAAAATTCTATCAGGACATTCCCAGACAGAAAATACATGGCCTAACCTTCATAATAAATTTAGAAAAGGTTAACTGTGGTTGCTCCTTCGCTTAACTAGCATCAATAGTGCAGAACATACACATTTCTCCTAACAGATGACTATTTCCAATGGCCAGCACAACACTTAAATTATCAATGGGAGAGAAAAGGCCCAAAAGATAAAAAGAGTACCAATGTCCTACTAACATTAAATTGTGAGACAACTTGCTTTATTTTTAGTCTCCATTTAAATTGCTGCAATAATTACAAGGGTTCTAACCCATCAAAAGCAATATTCTTATTTTAATTGTACACATGTTACACAAGATGATGAACACAGGCAATAACTTGAGATCTGGAATAGGAAGTCAGTGGGTTCAAAACCTAGAAACAGTCTCCTTGATGGGGTAAAACTGCATTGGTCACCCTTTATATGTTACATAAATTGAGGGCACCAGACACATCTGTCTTGCAACCTTGCTTACTTCTCCATTTTTCTCTCTCTCTTTATAATAACTTTGTTTTATGTTAAGATCATGACTAACCTTCGTGAAAAAAAAGGATGTTTTACCCATCTATAATAACTCCTTTGCAACAGAAATTTATGGAATAGTTGGTTCACAACAATTTCCTTTGCTTATGCATTTTCAAAATTTAGTAGCCAGTCTGAATACCAATAAGCAAAAGATGTTTCCACAATTTGAAGATATTACCTTCACATTATTGCCATCGGATTGCATTTTACAACACTAAAATATTGCTTAAATAACTCAAATATACATCAATTTATTTTGTTTTGGGAAATCAACAGAGTACTCCAGGAGAACACTGATTATCAATATACATTCATTAAAAGGTTTTGAGGGCATTAACGGGTCGCTGATATATCTTATGCATCCTATACTCTGAAAACATCCAGTCATGCAAACATGTCATTTGATGCAGAGAAGAGGCATCTGAATAGTTCAACACCCTCGCATAGTTAAAGGAAAAACAGAGAAGCTTGCGAAGAATATTTATCAACAATTATAGAATAACATTTAGAAATACCTTGTCCCCAGCGGCTAGTATAACCAGTTGGCCATCTTCTGCAGGCTTCTTGCTACCCGAAACAGGAGCTTCAAGGAAGTAACCACCTTTTTCTTTGATTGCCTGTTGAAATAAGGTCTGTAAATAGCAACTTGCCTATGGTTTTCTTTCCATTCGAAAGGTTTAGTAGGTAAAATGTGAAGTACCATCTTATGCATATAGTATGAACTGACAGAGATAATATACTACAATAACCTAAGTCATGCATATAGCACAAGGACAAATAGAACGAAGCTTATATTTATTTATTTAGGGGTTGCAGATGTTAAAACGTTCTACAGCAAGAATCTGCAAATAATGTAATATATTGCATTCCTATTCACATTTATACGGTTGGGAAAGCTTAACTTCATATATCAACTATTCCTCGTCCAAAAATAAATCAGTACTACTGACTTCCCAGCTAATTTAACTTCCTTTATACAGGAATTTTGAAAGCCCAAATACAAAATAATGACAATATTAACAAACTTACAATTAGATAAAAACTTTCGATGCATGAATCATGATACTAAAAAAGAAGACTCCACAAAGAAAACTGCAAACTAAATTACATCAGGGATAATAGAATACAGAACAAAAATGATATCACTTTTCACACAAAATACCCTGAGCAATATGAAAAATGAAGCCATGCAACATTACTAATTGCAACCTCTCTTTAACAACAAGAGTCTCTAAATTTTGGAGAAGTAGACAGATTACAATTTACACAAATCAAAAGAAAAATATATCTCAAACAGAGAAAAGAAAACGGGATGAATTTCAAATGAAGGGAAAATAAATCTTAACATCAGCTGGGTATACCAACCTCAGATATCTTGGAGGATGTATCAGCATCAACAGTTGACATGTCAATGTAACCTTTTCCATTAATATGATCAAGAACACCATCTTTATCAAACACAACCTAGAAAGTCACCACAAACAGAATTCAAATAAGAGCTAAAAAAGAAGTTACTAGTCAAAATAATATTCACAACAACTGACCGATAAAGCAGCGGAAGGATCAGATAACATTGCAATTGTATACTTGCATTTCTTGACTACAGTTGCTGGCGTTTCTCCAACAGAAGCACCATATTGCACAAGTTCTTCACACTACAATCAGAAGTTGCTAAGTCAACACATATATTGAGAGCTCTATAGTTAATAAACACTGTAATTTGCTGACTACAAAGTATATCTAAACTGAAACTCATGTCTGAAGGTAAACTAAGGAATCCAATAAAAGAATTAAAAATTGAGATTACTTACTTAAGTGGATGTGTTGTAATATCAACAGTTAATTTTCTCAACAAAAGATGAGATTACTTACTTAACCCTTATTTTAGAGAGCCAAATCCATGTCATAAAGTGTTAAACGGAATACACAATTTTCTGAAGTCACTTGTCTGACATCATCTATAAGAAAACATATAAATTTGCTATGCTGCATTCCAAAACGCCAGGAGTAATACCTCAGCTCATAACTTTCTGTGCGACTTGAAGTATGGTTATTAACTATGTGAGAAGAAACTATGCTACGGAACCCCAAATTAAAATTACACAAAAAAAAAAATCACAAACTTATATTAACCACAATAATCAACCAGTATTATAGAAAGAAATCATTACAAGAACAAACACAAACGTAACAGTAAAAGAAAAAACTAAAACTTGAAAAAGTTAGTGGAATGTGTATTGAGACCTTGGAGAGGGTTCTGTTCCAAACAGTGACTTTGAAGCCATGGCGTAGCAAGTTGGTTGCCATAGCCTTGCCCATTATCCCCAAACCTAAGAACCCAACCTCCATCTCTTTCTCTCTCTTCTGATTTCTCACTCTCACTCACCACTCTTTTCTTTCTCCCAACTTCTCAGGAAAGCGACTTCCTTTACCATAAGAATTATCGGTATCACTTATAAACAACACCTTTTTTGTTTATAATCTCACTCTATCACTAATGCTATGTAAATATTTAAAGTCTTTTAATTTATAAATCCTGGGAATTTTTTCTGTGGAAACACATACATGCGCGTGTTATTTTTTTTCTTTAATAAACATGTATTATATGGCGTGTGGTAGGAACAAATTATAAAATAATTTTTGTTCAAAATAAATATAAATATAAATAATTTGTATTTTTTTTATTAGATAAATAATATTTTATTATAAATATTTAAAAAATATTTTTTAAAAAGATTATATATATATATATATTATAAATAATTATTTAAATTAAAAAATGGTTACTAAAGAGTAAAATTAAAAATAATATATATAAATATAAAAAGTAAATATCTTTTATATAATATATATTAATCTAATTAAATATTATTTTTTAAGTGATGGATGATTATACAATTAATATTTGTCAAAAAATAAAGGAATTGTCTCTCATCTCTTATGTTTTAGAGAGGTGTTTTCTAAACTCTAAATTCTTTTATCTGTAATTATAGGTGTGTTTATTTTAGTGATTGAGTCGATCCCTCTTTTGAGGTATTAACAATTAGATGTACAGTCTTTTGATATGAACCAATATAAATATTATGTGCAAATATTCTTTTTTCCTACTTTCTTTAATTATATAAAGTTACATTAAAAAAAATTTAATTAAACAATATATTTTGGAAATTTTTTTTGAAGTATTAATTTTTAGGTATAATTACTGATTTGGTACCCCAACTTTTTGTTAAGTTCAATTTGGTACCTCTACTTTTGGTTTGTTCAATTTAGTACCCCAATTATCTAAAAATATTCAATTTGGTCTTCTTCGTTAAGTTGGAGTTAACACTGTGTCCGTACAGGACATGTGTCAAGCCATAGAATTTTTATTTTTTAAAAAAAAAATAGTTTTTTAATTTGTTTTTTAATTTTAATTTTTTTTCAAAAAAATTATAAAATGCCATGTGTCAGTTTACTATCGTGCCACGTGGCAGCTTACAATCATGACACGTGGCAATGATAATAGTTGTATTTTATTTAGTCCTCTATTTAAATTTTTGGTTCAATTTAGTACCCCAATTTTTTAAAATGATCCAATTTTGTCCTTTCCAATTTGAGACCAAATTAGTAACTAAGTTTAATTATAACTTATATATACATGTTAAAATAATTGTTTTGAATTTATACAT
>Ga0099822_1011168_pt1 | contig 11008 bp, 4 predicted proteins | sample CowpeawhiteBW_FD_76839 | JGI IMG/M metagenome (GOLD analysis project Ga0099822, IMG submission 76839) | Root nodule microbial communities of legume samples collected from California USA - Cow pea white BW | ecosystem: Host-associated > Plants > Roots > Nodule | place: USA: California | collected... | reverse complement strand
ATAAAATAATAATAAAATAATAAAAATAAAATAAAGCAATAATAATAAATAATAATGATAATAAAATCATAAATAAAATAAAATAATAATAATAAAGTAAAATAAAATGAAAATAATAATAATAATAATAATAAAAATAATAAAAATAAAAAATAGTAATATTAATAATAAAAATAATAATAAAATAATAACAAAATAATAATAATAATAATATAAATAATAATAATAATTATAATAATAATAATAGTAATAAAACGAAATTTTGAAAATAAAAATAAAAATAATGAAAATAATAATAAAATAAAATGACACAATAATAATAAAACAGTAATATTAATAAAATAAAATAATAATAATAATAATAATAAAACAATAATAATCAAATCATCAATAAAACAAAACAATTTTAATAATAACAATAATAATAAAATAAAATAATAATAATAATAATAAATATAATTATAAAATAAAATAAAATGAGAATATTAGTAATAATAATAAAAAATAATAATAATAACACAAATAATAATAATAAAAATAGAAATAACAATATAAATAATAATTATAATAATAATAATAAAACGAAATTTTAAAAATAAAAATAATAATGAAAATAAAAATAATAATAAAATAAAATGAAGCAAAAATAATAAAATAATAATATTAATGAAATAAAATAATAATAATAATAAAATAATCAATAAAACAAAACATTGATAATAAAATTGTAACGTCCCAATTTAGTAGAATAATTCTAATAAATAAAATGTTGTAGTGTTATAGTATAAAATGGAGTACCAAAAGAAAACATATAAAAATAACCTTCTAAAGTTATCCATAATATTATTAGGGGAAAAGTACTAAGGCTGAAAACATTGACCATAAAACGGTATGACGAAAGTTGTTGAAAAGAGCATCAGCTACTATGCCCTAGGAATCTCCACGTCTGCTCACACTAAGGATTTGGTGATCATCGCAAAAAGAAACACCACACAAGAAAACAAACACAAGCAAAAGGGTAAGCTAGAGATAAAATATTTAACATGTTATTGAGCAAGCAAATTATAAAACAGGTTATAGACAAGCAAAGCAATAAGCACCCAAAACATGTGAAAGGAAACAATTGAAGGACTCTCTAACTCAATATCCGGATCATAATCTTGATATAGAATTCTCAAGGAAGTATGCACCTGTGTTGCTTTCTAAACTCTGCAAAGTCTAGACGCAAGGGGTTATCACCCAACCACACACAGGGTTAATCTTCTAATGTCTTGGGCCCGATATATCCCAAGACTAGGACCTCTTGCCACTCTCACCACATAAATTATTCTACTCTATGTGAGCATGAATAATTATTAGAGTTCAAAATACTTTCCTTTATCTAGACATCTCCTATATCAAGGTATACACTAACCACCATCACCAAGAGTTTCCCTTGAAACTCTTTTACCAACAAAATCTACATGCCATATCAAGCATTCAATTCTTATGCCAAACCACCACCAACCATACAATTATGTTTTCTATTTCATATACAACATAACAAGATTCAATCTCATGCTTTATAAATGCATACCAATGTCCAACCCAACCAAGTCATGGCTCATTACACAACAACACATTATGCATACGATTTGGGATTTTAGAAATAAAACTGCAGCTTGTGTAAAACTCCAAAATTTTTGTATTTATATTCAAATTAAAGATGATTGAATCAAGAACCAAATGCAACAAGAACCAACTTAATTGAATAACTATAGAGAAAGTTATGCACCAAATAAGCAACGAAAGTCAATGTTGTCAACAACCAAACTACAGGGACCTTGTGATAAAAACTGCTCTAACTACAAAGCTCTGATTCAAGATTCGACTGGTCTAAGTCAAGAAATAGGTGTTAACATTTCAGCTCGATCCAACGGTTAACGAGTCGGGAAAGTCAATTTTACTAAAACTACACATATCATAAAAAAGACATAGTCGCCTAGCGACCAAAGCACTCGCCTAGCGACCACCCGACGCTTCCAAAATACGAAAAATAACGTTAAATATCACAGTTTCATGAATATTTGAACCCCTAACTTGGAAATACACCAAAAATTAACGTTTTCCCCAATCTTGCCTCATTCCATAAAACACTGATCAGATAAAATAGACATAACGTGAAACAAGGTGTAGATCCCTTTACCTTAATAAAACTTAGCCAAACGAAACAAGAACAAGCAAAATAACTTAAAAACGTGAAACACTAGCTTCCCTTACTTGGAAAAAGAGGAATACAGAGAAAAAGAGCCCTAACAGAAGCTCACCGCAACACCACGACAACTTAAGAAGCTGTAACATAACCATGGGTACAGGAAAAGAAGGCTATTAGAAACGACCCAAGTTGGACCAACACTACCAAGCAGAAAGGAAGGGAAAACACAAAGTTCAAGTGTTTAACTTACGTTGAAAGAACTTTCGACTAGTTTCGAGAAAAGCCCTAGTTGTGCCCTAACAACTGCTGCTCAGAAAATGGAAGAAAAAGGAGCAACTGTTTTTAGAAAGTGAGATTGGAGTTAGAGTTAGGGGCTGGACAAGGGTCTTGGAGGGTCCCAAGTGGGCTGATCTTGGGCCCTTAAAAAGGCTAGGCCCCAACCCCTCTATGGAATAGAGTGTAAAAATAAAAGAGGTCTCACAAAAAATAATATAATAAAATAATAGTAAAATAAAATAAAAAAATAATAATAATGAATATAATTATAAAATAAAATAAATTGAAATTAATAATAATAATCAAAATAATAATAATAATAATAGAAATAGTAATTATAATTATAATTATAATAAAATAATAGTAATAAAATAATAATAATAGTAAAATAATAATAATAATAATAATAATAATAATAATAGTAAATAATAATAAGGATAATAATAATAATAATAATAATAATAATAATAATAATAATAATAATAATAATAATGGTAAAATAAAATAAAATTAATAATAAGAATAATATTAAGTGTGTTGTATTTAGAAGAAAAACTCTAAACATTTCGTCAAGCCAAAAAGAAAAATCATGATAATTTTACAATTCAAACCCATAACCATACTAATGTCAAATCAACGCACAACCATTCATCCAATTCATGTTTCATGATAATTTTCCACCAAATCACACTTTTTCTATAGTTAAATTTGAGGGATCTTTCTAAAGAGAATTTATCAGGAGAGATAAACCACCAATGAAATATGAGTCTAACCTACATATAACAGATTAATATTATTTCCAACCTAAAATCTTAAAACAATGAATTTATAAATTTTATTTCGTTGTGATGCTCAATTTTTTCACCTTTATTGTGAGACTTAAACGTCATTCATTTAAATATACTTGCTTGACCCTTTTTATCAAAAAGATTTTTGATACAAAGACCTATCTGAACCAATCACCAAGACTTAGATGGTTACCACTAATGAGTATTTTGAGAAAAAATTAACAAGAAAGACTTAACATTAATGAGATATGAGCTCAATCCACGTATAAAATATTGTTATCCCCTCTAACCCAGAATCTTAACAACAAAATTTGTAGTGAAATTTATTATAATTTATAATATGTTCTCTGTTTTTCTTTTTTCTTTATTTACGAAAATAGAGACATGCATACTACTCTCGTTTGTTTCAAACCAACTTGAACTTAAATTTTATTCATATGTGAAAAAAAGGCTTCAAATTTTTTTTCGAACAAAGTATTTAATTTTGTTTAGTCTTGTTTATCCTACAGTTGACTCAACTACCTCATATGAAGAAACAAAGACATCCTGAAGTAGATAAAAAGTAAACTCAAACAATAAATTTAATACCAACGAGGTGAGTTGAACAAGAAGTTATTGTTCTTTGAAAAGTAAATTTGGTTAATGCTCATGAAAACCTACATGGAGAAATGCGGTATCCATGTTGTCTAAGCAGCCGAAAAAGTAGAGCCATGTGGTAAAGATCATCATTGTGAGCTATTATTGTCCTTTGTTGAAATCTCATAAATTCGACATAGAGCACTATCAATTTCGTTCTCAAAATGGTAAGACACACCCAAACGTTGGACTGAATCAATGAAGTTCAATTTAAAAGAGAAGTTGTTATCATCAATCGGTGAGACAAGCTTTTTCCTCACGTCCTCTTCTAGTAGTTTAGATTGTTGAATATGGCTATCACTTTCCTGCACGACGTAGTAATGAAAAATCCGTCATATGAAATGTTTTATCTACACAGATTGAATGTTAAATCCATGCAAATATAACATCTTAGCTAAAGAGATTGAAATAGTAAATACAGCGGAAGAAGGAACATAGGAATAAGAAAGCGATCACCCCAAACGGAGGGATGAAAATTTTCAGTGGGTCGAGTGAAGGGAGGTTTTGTACCACCAGCAGAAATTGGAACTGGTAAGTCATCGTTGAACATGGTTTGTTGGGGAATATGCTTACAATGCACATTACAAAGAGAGACACCTTTTTAAATGATGTATTTCTGTGCCTTTTACATCACATACTGACACACGAAATTTACAGAGGTATTCGATTTAGAATATATATTTTTTAGTCCATCACATAATTAAGACACTATATAAAATTAAAAGAAAAATAAGTTTCAACTTTTCGTAAAAGTTACAAAAGTAAAAAGTTGAACGAGCATTACCGTTATCTTTAATTTTTAATTACGTTTGTCTTTAACGTCATTAAATATCTGAATTACGTAGAGACTCTTAAGCTTAACCATGAAAATTGTATTAAAACAAATTAAAAAAAAAAATAAAATATATAAATATATATATAATTAACTACACCAAATTTGTTAAAAAAATTATATCCCATCAAACATAAACAAACAACACCAATGTGAAAAATATTCTAAATAAATACATACAAATTATTTATATTATCTTCTATAAATTAAAAATATAATAAATTTATTCGTATAGTGATTTAAATAAAAAAGAAAGATACATTTATCTGGCCCAATAGATAATGTTAAGTAATGTGGCACAATAAGGACCAATTAGTCTCATCACTAAAAAGACTACAAAATACTCTAAAATATATTTATTGTGTAAGATGCCACATTATTGTTATTGTTATTCTAAATAAGTTGTTATTTTAATGATATTGGTTAATATTATATTACCTGTTTTATCACATGGATTGAAGGCCCAAAAGGTCCTATAAATACATATAGTATTCTTAAGGAATACACAAACTCTCTTGTACTCATTCTCTTTTAGTGTAAAAGATCCAAACTCTCTTAGTGAATTGAGCATTCGAGAGTCTTTTGCAGGTGAATCTTCCCCTTTTGAAACAACAAGATAATTGATTCCAGTTATCAGGAGCATTCAAGTCACCACTTGGATCTTGCCACCTATACAAAAGTCAACGCTCCAAATTCTAGTAAGAACATTTGGCGCTAGAGGGAGGGTGCATGTAAAACCTTTTCCTGCCTCTACATTTTATATTATCTCTACGTGAGACCATCATAATTTGAAATTGTCTCATTCATACTACCATGAGCGTTTATGTTAAGAATTTTGTAATTTCCTTAAAGAAAATGCTACTTGACATTCCTCTTATAATAGTTTATTGACCATTGGTGGCGAAATACTTTTTTCCCTATACTTTGACAACATTTATCATAAATACTACAAATAAAAACGGGTTTAGGTAAGACTTTATCTTGCCTCCACATTTTATATGGCCCTCACACATAGTCATCACCATGTTGGTGTTCCCAATTCATATGATAATATATTAGTATTTAAATTATAATTTGCGACATGCTGTGATATGTTGCTTTTAAGATTATTTGGTTTCTTACTAGAACCGAGCCAAAGACTTTTTGTATACATAGAAATGTCATTCCTTTTATTAATATCTTTCATAGACCTTTAGAGATTAATGAGTGCAATAAATGCCTTATTATGAATGAAAACAAAAAGAATGCAATGTGATAGAATTTTATGCAACACGCATCACAATAAAATATGCAATGCAACCACTTTCCACATTTTCTTATTTTTCTTTCACATGTAATCATTAATGTGGTAGAATTTTAAATGAATTGCTTTTTGTTATGTAAAAGTACAAATACTACTTTATATGGGTTTCTGATGTTGGATTTTGCCCTCGAGGATACATCCCTACTTGCGTATTTTCCAAACAATGGTAGGGTCACCAAACTTAATAATACCACACATGCTACATCGCACTATATCCAGCGGAATGGACCACTACAAGGGTTTGGGGTTACATCAAATCATGACCAAGGAGGAAATCCACTCGGACAAACAACCCTTTAAAACTTACAAATGTACAAGGATTGCTTCGCGTGCATGTTTTGAATTCTAAGATCCATCAGGTCATCCTTCGAAACTCCTTGCGACCACAACACCTAATGGCAATTCCAAGAGCAGTGATGGAACAATTTTGTATCTAACAATGACATACAAACCTACAACACTGCAATCGATGATGTAAGCAGTGCAAAATTCATGGAAGAACATTGGATTCAAGAACCCGCAAAAAAGCATAAAACTATGGCTTACACAAATGCAAATTGAAAATCATTTGAGAATTATCTCAAAGGCACAAGATTAGATGGAAAGTCATTCGAGAATCATCTCAAAGGCACAAGTTCGGATGGAAAGTCATTCGAGAGTTATCTCAAAGGAACAAGCTTGGATGGAAAGTCATTCGAGAACTATCTCAAAGGCACAATTTTGCATGGAAAGTCATTCAAAAACCATTTTAGCCACAAACTTGAATGGGAAGTCATTCGTGAACTAAAGGCATAAGCTCAGATGGAAAGTTATTCAAGAACTATCTTAAATCCACAAACTCGGATGAATGTCATTCATGAACTATCTCAAAGGCACAAACTCGAGCGAAAGGTCATTCAATAATTATCTGAAAGGCATAAGCTCGGATGAAAGCTTGACTCTTGAAAGCCTAATACTCCAACTTGGAGACGAGGCTTTGATAAAGCTCAAAATGATGATAACTTACAAATCGATCTCAACCATGGCGGCCCTAAAATATCTGTTACATGAGGATGTTGATAGATCAATATGCATAAGGTATGAGAAGAAACTCAGAAGTATCAGTGATATTTTCTATTAGAGTATCAATGTCATGGCTAAGGAAGTTTCTCCAAATAAAAAAAATACATGAATTTCTATGTGGAAAATTGTATAAAAGAGTCTGAGGAAAAATCTAGCTACAAAAGAGAAGGTTCTTAAGTTTTTCCATCGTGACTCACCTCTCTTTCCTAGGAGTCTGTTTAGTAAAATTTCAACATTATTTCTCTTTAGAAAAATTTCTATACACTGTAAAAATTGGCAATTTGGGTGGTCTCGCTTACACCATCATTCACTTAAAGCCCTAATCTCAACAAAAATCATCCTAGCCCTTCCTCGTAAGGAAAGGGAGTCATTCACTGCTAGAGCTCAACAAAACAACACTTTGTGCAATAAAAAAACAAAGAAAACCCTAGAATTGATCTATATCTCATTTACGAATTTCGGGAAGAAGCCTGCATAAGAGAAGTAATAGCGAAAGAGATATAATACTTGAGTCAAAGAGTTAGAAACTTGACAAAGGAGAGAAAGAAGTATCCCTCCAACAGAAACACTCCAAGAAGCAAGTGGAAAACTCCACCTGAGTAGTAGAATCTTGCACAAACCTCTAGAAAGAGCCCATTAGTCCAGGCGCTAGGAATGACCTAATCACTTCGACAACCACAAAGGCTAGGAATAATCTTTATCTCCAGAATGTTGAGATTAGTAAAGTAGACTACGAGAAGAGTCTCGAAGGTCCCATTATTCTACAAGAGCAGAGTTTAAATTTAACGATTGTAGGGATGCACCCTCCAAACGGGGCAGTCACCTTGAGCATAATTGCAACAACGAAGGAGTTGTACACAAGCCCACACCATATGGGGCTACACCAACCATAATTCATGAAAGTGAGCAAGATGATCCAAGGGTTGTCGTTATCTGACGGGTGCACAATCATGATCAACCAAGAAAGCAACTCGACATTCCAGTGCCTTTACACAAAAGGTTAGATTCAAATTATTTTGAAAATATTTTTGATAAAAAAGTTAAATTGCATGCATATTTGTTTTCTGTCTTTAATTTTAAAAATATTAAAAGATTTTCAAAAATATTTGTTTTTGTTTTTAGTTTTGATAAAAATAAAAATGTAAAAATTAAAAAAATTGTACAAGCTACTTGACTTTGTAAAATTAAAGAAAATAAATTTTGACATATGGCTAGATTGAGCCCAACAATCACAAAATTTTTCGTCCCCTCCCTAAAATAAGTCCATCAAGGACAATTTTTGAAATAAGTGTGGGGGAGACAAACTTCAGGTAGAATTTGTTTTCTATTTTTTTAATTTTTTTCATTTAAAAAAATTTGTGATTTCTTTTTGAGAAAATTGTGAAAGTATTTACTTTTTAATAAGTGAAACTTTTAAATAATATGTCTCATAAGAAATCCACAAAAAAATATTTCCCTACTTTCACTAAAACATACTGACATTGGATTTTTATGATTTGATTCACAAAATGGGATGATTTGATTATAAGTCTTGTTGATATGAGTGGATTGTTTCTATGATTTGCTAATTGTGTTGATTTAAGAATTTCTTGATTAAATATTTTGTGAAAGAGTTTTGACCTTGTGAGTCTTGAGCCTTTATGTGAAGGGTGGACTGTCATGTGCCATTCTTGTTTTTCTTGAGTGACTTGCTCACGGTTTATTTATACTCAAATTTTTAACTTAATTCTTTTGTTTGTGCAACTTAAGTGAATATGCATGATTTTATATGATTGAGACATTTTTGTTTTTAGTTACATGGTTGAAAAAGTCCATCTTGATATTAATCCATTGGTAGACTGTTGAGCTTTAAACCTTTTTTTTCTTGTTTTAAGCCCATTGTAAATCAGTAAAAACAAAAAGACCATGATCTTCCTTACCTTAGGAAGAAAAAGGAGCTAGTGGATTATGTTAGGATTGGTTGAGGAATAAAGTGTGTGGGTGAGTATCTCACCCAAAAATTAATAAAAATGGCAAAAAAGGAAGGAAAAAAAATGATGAAAGAGTTTTGAAAAAAAGATGTAGAAAAATGATTATTTTGTCAAAAAGAGCAAAAAACAAAAAAAAAAAAGTTGTTTTTGAATTTATGCTCCATTATTCTTTCTACATTACTATTCCAAAAAAGCCGAAAATCCTAAATGTTTTCCTACCTTTGTCTTGGCCCCATTATAACCCTATAAAAAGTCCTCATGATCTTTGAATGCATATTTTCCGAAAGTTTGTGAATATTAGAGTCTTGTTAAATGTCATGAGTGTTTACTTACATGCATTTTTGAATGAAAACACAAGCCGAAACACTTGAACAAATTTTGGTGAGAAAATACACATTTTTACTTGAGTGATCTCTTTCATATTTGATTTTCTTGTAAATTCCAAAGATTATCTCATGTGTGAAAAAAATTGAACTTTTCCATTTGTATATGCATGATAACTTGATTTCTATAATATTGATTTGTTTCCAGTGATGTTGATTCCTTTATTCCAATGTAGGTATGAAATTAAATAACCTAGAACAAAATTTGAAATTACTCAATTTTGCCAAGGAGTGCAAAAGGACAAGTGTGGAGGTGTGATAAGTTCATATTTATGCCTTCACTTAATGTTTAATTCTAGGTATCTAATTCAATTTTTGTGCTTAAAAGAATGTCTTAATTTACAATTCTGATAATTGGGTTTATTGAACTTATGCGATAAAAAATGTCTTAAAATGTGATTTTAGTTGTATAAAATATTCTTGGATATTCTAACGTTTGTTGATGCAGCTGAAGTTAAACTTGGTTCATTAAAGGTATGAAATTGAATTGTTCAGAGTTATAAAGTCAAGCTAAAATCACACCATGTCATCAATCTGTCACTTTCAAATCTGGCCAACCATATGCTGTCACGTGTCAACCTCTCAATAGAAAGTCAAAGATGGTTAAAGTCTGGTCAAAACTAGTCAATGTTAGTCCAATAAAAAGGGGATAAGATCCAATTATTCATAAATTGGGATTTCCCTACAAATTTGGAGTGCAAGAGCGTATGGGCTGAATTGGAATTTTGGACAATATTTAGTTATTGCTAATTATTTAGATATTTTTAGATAACTAATCAGATAATATCAACCAAAAATATCTTCAAGATATTTTTAAAACTAATATATCTCTTAATTATTTTGAAGATATTGCACCAATAGATAAAACGTCTATATCTCTCCAAATATTTTAAAATATTCATAATCACTATAAAGATAAATAATATTTATCTTTATATTTATTTTAAAAGATATTTGAGAGATTTAAAAATAGAAAAGCCCAGTCAAAGTCCTATATAAAGAGACCTAGGGGGAAGCAGAAAAGACAAGCTCGACACTTCGAAATTTAGGAACCCTTGGGGGCAAATTCCTTTCTCTCTCCTTTCTTCTTCTATATTTCTTTTATTTTGATTTCATGGAGTGTTAAGCTTCTTGGGTTGATTTCATGGAGTGTTAAGCTTTTTGGGTTGATTTCATGGAGTGTTAAGCTTCTTGTGAAAAATGTTACATTAGAGTTTAAAATTCTTTTTAAAAAAATAGATTTAATAGTGTTTTTAGTTATTTTAGAGATTATTTGAAACAATGAAAAATAAAAATAAAATTGTCTTTTTGAATTTGTTGATTTTAAAATAGATTTTGTATTGTGTAGTAAGTTATTTTATGTGCAATTTGAAAATATAAAAGTCAATTTAATTTTTCTTTTGACTTTGTTGATTAATTTTCTTTTTATAATAGTGATTTTGGAAAAAAAATTATGAATTATAATAGAGGTAACTAAAGTAAAAATAATTAATATATAATGTTTAATGTGGTGTTGTATTATTTATTTTTTAATGTTTATTAAATATTTTAAATTAAAAAATTT
>Ga0099822_1011166_pt1 | contig 11009 bp, 9 predicted proteins | sample CowpeawhiteBW_FD_76839 | JGI IMG/M metagenome (GOLD analysis project Ga0099822, IMG submission 76839) | Root nodule microbial communities of legume samples collected from California USA - Cow pea white BW | ecosystem: Host-associated > Plants > Roots > Nodule | place: USA: California | collected... | reverse complement strand
TATATATATATATATATATATATATAGATATATTAAAGATTTTAGTTTAAATATCACTCAAGTAACATCTTAAATATAATTTTTTTGATAAAATTGTTTTATGTAATGTTTTGTAGAAAGGTAACAAGTTTGTTGTATCTATTTAGTTCAAGATTTCAACTTATCATCCCATTTAATTTTTTAAAATAATTAATAACATAAACTTAAATCACAAATATTTATCCAAGAATTATCATATAATTCCAAATTATTTGATTAAAAAATAATTTATAACAAACATATTACTAAAATAAAATCTTAGAGAAACAAAAAGATTTGACAACAAAATTAGTAATCTCTCACTTGATGTGATTCAAGATCCAATAAATGAAATTTCAAACAAACAAAAGATTAAAGATCAAGCTAGCTATTTAAATATAAATAAATTAAATCTTCTTTCACAAAGGATGATTGAATTAGTGACAGGATGATTGAATTAGTGACAGAAAAAAAAAACTAAATTGAACATAAATTAAGAATCGACTTACGATAGAAATATAATTTTAAAAAATCTTGTGTTCGTTACATTTTTATGATTGATATACTTGAAGAATATTGGAATGACTTTAGCTCTTACATCACTTGTTGAAAATATAGTTGAAGCTTCTTTAAAAACGTTTGACCACCTTACAATAAAGAGAGGTTAAGATAACCTCTTACATTTCCTTGTTTGTTTCTTAACTTGATTCTTTATATTTTTTTATTATTCAGGTATAGTTTATAATCGAGTTAGTGATGAGGAACAAACTAGCTTGAGTTAGAAATTTGTTACTTTTAAGTATTTATATTTATTTTTTAGTTTTATCTTTTAATATTTATGTTTTACATTAAAATAATTATTTTATTAACATTATTTTTTAAACTACATTTTTAATAGTTTTTTCAATTTAACCATTTTTATAAATTTAACTATTTTTTATTAAAAAATAATCTATAAAATAAATAAAAATTATTTAAAATAAAATTATAAAATTTATCTATATTTAATTTTATAATAATAATAAATTTTTTATTATTACTATAAAAAAATAAACGCACACATTACATTGAATAATTTCAGTTTGATCATATTTAAGAAAAGAAATAAATGTATTTATTTTGTCAAGTGTATGATGACACGAAGCAGTATTCATTGCCCATGTCATATATTACTTTTGTCATATTCATTTACTTTTGTCAACAGGTAATCTTAATTAATCCACGTCATTTATTATTATATAATGTATCACTATTAAATGTAGTAATTGCTGATTTAACATAAATTAGAAGAAAAAAATTAAATAGTAGTATGAAATAAAATAAAAATATAATAATAATAATAATAATGAGATAACTGTTATTTAATTTTAAATGTAAATGAAAATGTTGGCAAGCGAAACAGCCTTAAAAGATCAGAAAGATAAAAGCTTGGATTCGGAACTGTGTTGGGTGAAGCATTTAAAGCATGAGAGGTAGGGTTCAGATGTCAGAGAACTTTAACAAAATGACGAAAGTACCACTGCTAACTGCTATGCTTTGGTTTTGTATATTGATATTTAACAATTCAAAATAGCAAAGTTTGGGAATTTGACAAATTTGAAAGAAAGCAGAGCAGAGCAGACAGAGAGAAGGATAGTCATCACAACACAACAACAGGGTTTCATTATGTCTCAGCTTAACCACACGGTGAGCTTCTTTTTCGTACCATTTTTCCTTTGCTTTTCTATGTAATATCTTATGCTCTAATTTTTATGTTATTTGCATGAACTAAATCTTAACGTGAATGAAGCTAATGCGAAAGGTTAAAACTTCCTACGAAGGTTGGTTTTTTGCCATTAAAAGGTTGTGCAGCAAGTTCAGTATTTTCGGTTCTGGTCCAGCAAAATTTGGAGTTTTCTCCATTTTATTCCTCAATTTTTAAATCATAGGTTAATATTCTTTAAATTCCTACATAATGAGGGACTTTGGGAGACCCAATTTGTGTGTGTAAGAATGGTTGTTACCGGCCCTTCGCGATCTATTGAATTATAAGAGAACTCTGTTGAGGTTAATTGGCTGCAACTATGGGTGTGAAAACTCTGAAAGATACTGTTTTTATAGAGTACTGCTTTTCGAAACCTTTGTTGGTGATACAAAACATGATTTGATTTGGGGGCATGGCTCTTCTGTTGATTTTGTGATAAATTGATTGAAGAAAACCAAGATACTTGATTCCAGTGAAGGATATAGTAGGGTCTTTGCACCATGTTTTTTATGAATGACTTTTTTTACTGTTTGTTGCAGCCAAAACCCTTTGATTGCAGGACCTGCATTTTGTTATTTGATTGAGTAATAAAAGTCCCATGAAGAACCCATGACTGAATGTAATATTTGTTGAGAATCTGAAAGTGGGTTGAACCAAGTGTTGTTGATGACTTCATGTTACTATGTTGCCTAAATGTTTTAATTGTTCTGGTGCTTTACATTTTTTATGATGTTAATTTTTTCCACGTCATGTTCTTTTGCTGTTTCAGCTGAATCTAAACGATGACATCAGAGAGAGATCTAAGATTATCAAACAGCACGAAGATAACCTTAAGTTCCTTAATTCTCAATCAAACCAGTTAGCTGAATCAATATTTGACTTGCAAGGTATGTCTAGAAATCAATCTGGTTTTTAGAATTTTAAATAACTGCTCGATTTAATACTGCATCGTATCATTACTCATTAGTTGAGAGAGACACTTTAATCAAGCTTTTGTTATTTAACTCACTCCAATGTTTTTTGCTTATGAAATTTTTAGTGAGTCTTGCAAAGTACCATTCAAATAATGTAATTACATCAGATAGTGGAAATGGTTCCTTTCATACTGAAGAGGAAACAATGGAACAGATACTGAAGAAAGAAAACTCTGCTGCTGGTGTGTTTAGTTGGCTAAAAGGTAATGCTCAGACATCGAGTTTGACCTTAACAAAGGATGTTGTGGGAGTTGTTGCAACCCTTGGCAAAGTTGAGAGTGATGATCTTAGCAGGTTAATATAATTTATTTTATTTCATTTTCAAATTTTTAACACCCATCTATATCTCTTGTAGTCTCATTTAATTTTCAGATTTAGAACATGAGTCTCATTGTTCTTTTAATACAGTCATTAATACTGATATGAAATTTCCAAGCACACCAGTACTGGTGTGAATCTTAGAACAAGAGAAAGAAGCATCTATTACAACTATTTAACTAAAAACACTTTCGGTTTTGTCTAAATTCAGGATCCTTTCTGAGTTTCTGGGCTTGGAGACAATGCTTGCGATTGTGTGCAGTTCCTATGAAGGTATCAATGCACTGGAGAAGTATGATAATGAAGGCTTGATAAACTGTAATGCTGGATTGCATGGCATAGGGTCTTCAATTGGAAAGAGAATTAATGGCAGGTTTTCTGTCATATCTCTTGCAGATTTAAGGCAAGTTTGACAATTATGTAAATTTAGCTCCTCTTGTCACATTTTTTAGCAGCATAGGTTCATATAAAGAGAGACAGACATAAAGATCCTATTTATGGTTAAATTTGTGTGCCATGTGCAGGCCTTTTTGTCTATTATTCTCTTTATAAGATGTGAAAAGTAGAAGGGGGAGAAAAATATCTGCAAATAAAATCTGACACAGTACTTTGACACCAGAATTCTTTTATATCCATTTGACACTATCCTTCACTCTATGGTGTCAAATGACTATAAAAGAATTCTGATGTTAAATACCATTGTCCCATCTGACACATTAACAAGTGACATTTGCCTTCGAAAAAACAAAAATCTCTGTCATGCATAATTTAGAAGGAATGTGAACCTCTTTGATCATAATTTTTAAAGCAGTGTTGTGGTTGTTGTTATTTATTGCAGGCCCTTTGTTGGAGGGTTGGTAGCGGATGATCCACAAAAGAAGTTGGATCTTCCAAAGCCAAGATTACCTAATGGGGAGTGCCCAAGTGGGTTTGTGGATTATGCAGTGAACATGATCCATTTGGATTCAAAACATTTATCTTTTGTTACTGAGATTGGGTATGGTCTTAGAGAGACACTGTTTTATGGACTTTTTTCTCGCCTACAAATATATAAAACCCGGAACGAAATGCTGCATGCTCTCCCATGCATTCATGAAGGAGCTTTGTCACTGGATGGTGGGATCATTAAGAGAAGTGGCATGTTTGCTCTCGGTAGCAGGTCAGTGTCAAATTAAACTTCCCCTTTCTATTACATCTTTGATTTGGTTGATTCTACTTTTATTTTATTCCCTTCTTTTTGGTTTGATTAAGATAAATATTTCAGTAGTTCAATTTTGCTCATTTCAATGACCTAGGGGAATTTTATTTAGTTGATACTTCATCCAATTGATTTATATCCCCACAGTGAGCATAGTCTGCTTTACACATTAGTTTTTTTTATATGCGGGTTGAATTTGTTTTTAGTCTAAACTTGTCAAATTAAAATTCGTTTATATACCAAATTTTAATATATTTTGGTCTTCAAGTTATAAAAATGAATAAACATATTATTTTTAATCAAACAACGTTAACATTTTTTACATTTTAAACACACTATTATAGGTTATCATTTGAGGTGGGACGTGATAAATTGTGTAAATAACTCAAATGTCAACCTAGAACAAAAGTTAACGTCATTGGATTAAAATTACTATATCCAATTAGTTTTAAAAGTCTGAAGGCCAAAATGTATTAAAGTTTGAGACAGACAAATTTTAATTTTGTGTTTAAGTTTAGGACTTAAAAACACATTTAATCCAGAAAAAAACAACCCACCAATTTTTATATGTTCTACTTGATGAAAAAAGATTTTTTTCCATAGTAGTATATTATGAGACATATTTGGCAAAAGTATTTGATGAAATTATTAGTTAAAGGAGCTTATAGAAGTAAATTACATAATTGGACATGTTTGTATGATATTTGAGATAAAAATATATTTTTATTGGTAAAATATATTTTGAGGGTGTTCTAGTTTTATTTTTACACCTGTATAATATTTTTAAGTTATAGATTACTTTGGGAATATATGTATTGTTTTCAATTGTCAATTTTTTCAAATTGTCTATTTATCATTAAACTAACTGATACTATTTACAGTATTTCTGTTCAAATTTTAAATAAAGTAAAACTAATGTATTTTTAGATAAACATTAGATATTTAAAATAAGTAAAAATGGAGTTAAAATGCATAATGTAATGCGAAAGATATTTAAAATATACCATCTTTCAATATTAATGTGTTGAACTATAATCCTGAAATAGTAAAAGAATGTTGTAACTGATATAATAGTTGAAATAAATTATATAATATAAAGAGTATCATAGTGATAATAATAACTTATTGTCTATCGTTGTCAGTATTTTTATTTAGTAAACGATTCTAAATAAGAAACTTTTACCGTCTAACATGAATTAAAAATAATAAAATCATGTCTTATGTAGGAAAATTTTAAAAAGGAGATTTAATAACTTTGTTGAAGAGCAAACTAGTAGTAGATGTTGAAAATTTGAAACGAGCGTTGTAAAGAACTTTAGTTTAAAGAACGTTACTTCTGGTTAGCAACGTGCATTGAAAGAACTTACTTGTGGTTAGTAACGTGCAAAAGCTTCAGATTTCTCTGCTAGGTTTTTCTTTTTGTGATGTTGGTCTATATATATATTTTTAATATATTTTAAAGTATAAGAATCGGTGTCTATTAATGTATGTATTTTAAATGCACAATAAAAGGAACATAAAAGAAATCTAGCAGATAATCTAAATTAATATATATATATATATATATATATATATATATATATATATATATTTCTAATGACGTTTTTTAAAGAATGGTACAAACTACCGAAAAAAAGCTGTGTACCAAGTGCTAGTTTCGTAGAGGGTCATTCAAACTTTTAAACTTGCAAAAAAGGTAGAAACTAACTGAAATGAACATAACCATGCATGTCAATGGATCGGTAATTGACAGTTTTAATTGGGGAGCTGCTATGGTACCAAATGGATAAGTTTCGAGGGGAAAATATGTAATTTTTATTTTTAAATTTAGAGGGAAAGCTATAACAGTGTTATGATATAGGTAATGGAAGATTAACCATGTATTCGCATTATGAATATGATCAAAAGTAATGCTTTTCTGAGGTGTGATCATCATCAAATATATAGTTACATTAACAAGAAATAATTCTTTTTTTTTTTGGTTAAAGCACTATTTTCTTTCCCTCGCTTTCATCTCACTCTGGATATATTTTTTTTTGGCCTTATCATGAATGACATTTTTCACAAAACTCTCCTGCTGCAGGAAAGATGTAGAAGTGAAGTTTCCTTTAATTTATGGAGGATCTGGTGTACCTCCAGACTACATTGAAACTGAAGAGGCAGTGAGGAAGCTGAATTGGGAAACATCTAAACTTAGTGCAGATAAGCACAGAGAGCAGCAATTATTAGATTATAGAAAAGGGAATCTTCAGTAGGCGAACCTCAAGTTATTTTGCAAGACAATGTTAACAACTAACTAACCACATTTAATTGTGTATCAGCTACTAATTTTGTGGATATGTATGCATAAAATAGACACGACACAGTGAACTTCTTTATGTAACCTAAACAAGTACCTATGCTTGCTTACATCTGATTCTTAATTTCCAGTCAGGAGAAACCTTGGATGGTTTAGATGCAACTTGCTAAGCACTTCTACTTTCTTGGAAATTAAATGTGTTGAGCACATCCAAGTTCTTATTTTCATAAGTCTTCTCTTCCATTTCCAAATCGTTCTCTGATTAAGATGATGCAACATGTGGAACTTTCTTTGAATTAATTTCAGTAAAATTGACTTAAAAATTCTAATTTTGATACAATTGATTATGATATATAGTTCTTTTCACACACAAAAAAAGAAGTTTATGTAAGATTTAATATTATTGTGAAAGTAAATTGAGAAAAACCATGTTTTTCGGTTGACGAGAACTATTTCTAAAAGACAAGAAATAATTTACAAATTTCATAACCAAAGTCATTTGATATTTTTGTCCACTGCAATTACACAACCCCACACTATCGTCCAGAATCAATTTGCTACAATAGAATAGTTCAAAATTGGTAGAGCGCACAATAAATTTGTTACTAATTCAAAATTGGTAGAGTCCTATCATGGAGGACACTAAATCAATTAGTCAGTAGTTTGAGAAAATTAAAGTCATCAAGGGTATCTGGCACTAAATGAAGTTGCTATATTAAAAAAATGAAAAGGGGACACTATACTAACTACTATAATTCAAAGACATTTCCCTGTCACATAAATATCAAACTCACTTGCCTGCCCTAAAAAAGTAGATTTATGTGCCTTTGATCAAAATACAAAGCATGTTTTCGTACAAACTTACTCGGTAGGAATAGAAGGCAGAGTATCAACTTCTGTGGTAGGTGTGCTCACATCCTCTTCTGCTCTCCTCTCATTAGTTTGCCTGTCAGTTCTTCTCCAGCAATTTTTTGAAATGTGTCCCCTCTTGCCACATATATTACAGGATAAGCTCCTGGCATTGATTTCTGGCCTATTCCTACAGATTCCTAGTGGCTTATAGTCAACCCTCCTCTGTCCACCACCTCTATTGCCCTGGTGAAATCCCATACTGTAAGAATGTTCACCCCCTCGTTGCACTCCACACCGAAATTCTTCCTCTACCTGTATACATTCCATTAACTTCCAGAAAGGTAAATATTCCTCACGCAATAACCTGATGCAGAAGTCCTTCCAGGATGGTGGAAGCTTTGAAATGATGACACTAACATGAAAGTTATCGTCAATGAATATTCCAGAAGCAGCAATAGAATCTGCAATGCCATTTAGTTCTCGGATTTGCTCAATCACTGTTTTTTCATCATCTATCTGAAATTCAATATACTTTTTCACTTGAGATCTCTTGGTTCCAAATTCCTCATACTGATAAACCATCTTTAGCTCTTCCCATAATTCCTTGCTGCTCATTTTTCTGTTCACATACTGGTTGAAAAGAGGATCGGATAAATGGCTCAAGATATTGCGACAACACACTACATCATCATTCAACCATCTCCTTTCTGCAGCCTTGGCTGCAGCAATGTCTTCGGCCTTTGCACCTTCCCCTAATGCAGCATTCGGGCATGGTTCAGTTAGTACATATTCAATCTTTAATTGTTTCAATAGTGATTTGATCTGCTGAGCCCAGAAATGGAAATTCTTCCCATCAAAACGGACAACTTCAATAGGGACTATAGGCTCAAGTGGAGCAACAGGAATAACAGGCTCAAGAGGAGCAACAGGGATAACAGGCTCAAGAGGAGCAGCCGCGACAACCGAATTTGACCCATCTTCATTTTGCTTACCATTAAGCTCCGATCTACATTATGTTGATTACATGTTCTAGGTTAGACTAGCCTATGAATAAATGTTTTTACTGCAGTTATAAAACAATTTTTACCATACATTTATCTGCATACCTAAATACCTAGCAACATGTTTTCCTTCCAGAAAAAAAGAACACAGAAATTTCTTCAACTAAACTTATAATAAAGAATATCATAAATTCATAGTTGGTAGTATACCAAGAGACTAGAAAAAAAAAAAATTCTGAGCATATGCACTCAGCAATTTCCACGGCATCACATTTCAATAACTACATGATCAATATCATTGGAAGTCATAACCTTTCATATTATCACATTATTGCATACTCACCTGATCCTTCCTTCCATCTTTATGATAGCCTCTTCTATTGCAGGAACACTCTTCTTGAAGATTGACCATTGCTCAGAAGGTAAACTTATGCCTAAAATCGTATACAGGAAAAAGGACATGTTTAGTTTCAAAATTCAGATTAACCAAGTTCTCAGCGAGACAGAGTAACCATATTCTCAGCAGAACAGAGCCACATAAACTCAAGTAATGATCCTCTAAAGCTAAATCAGATGACTTTAGTTTTGTCTCATTAGATGACTTTAGTTACATTAATCAAGTGAAATCATCAGACATTAAAAGGTAAAATCTCAAGGATATTATTGACCATGAGATTCTTTAATATTATTTCTTCTAATGTAGCCTCCTCTGCAAATTTTTCAAGAACAAGTGATGTACTCTCCTCACTTTGCCATAGTGGTTTTCTTTACATCAATATGACCTAAAAGGAATGTAGTGTTGGGTATCTATTGGTATCCGTGTGCACTAATAATGAAATTAATTGATTACTTGGGAAAAGATACTGTAATGTTGTTCATACCTGTGTTGTTTTGCAAAATAAAAAAACCGTTCGGACAAACCAATTGTCTTAACTTAAGGTCTTAGGTCTTAGGGTTGAAGGTGGTTTCAACCCCTTATATGAATTGGTTCATGTCTCATTGGGACAGTCCCTCGAAAGACCCATCAAAGACAAGGCTCTCACTGACTATAACTGATTTTTTGTCATTCTTTTCAATAATATTCACACTAATATCTTACCCTGGGCTAGCAAGATAAAAAACACAGAGTTTTTTACACGATAATAGGGTTAACTTGGCAAAAACTACGACCATGGTCAACATACAAACACAAAATTTAAAATTCCAGCAAAATTTACAGTGTGAAGAAGCATTATATAAAGCAGGGAACAGCAAATTCACATGAGTAAACAAAAGATTATGTAATCACCTTTAGAACCAGGAAGTAGTTTTCCATCTTTCATATAGAACTCCCTAAATGAGACTAGTGATGTCCCTCTGAATGCTTTCACCGACACGTTCCTCCTGCTCGAAAGCTAGACCAATCAAACAAAATTTAAAAACAAAAATTAAATACCGTCAACAAGTTCGTAAATTTGTACAAATTGGATTTGGGCTCTTCACCAATTACACATTCTTAAACCATAGGATCCAGCCTAACAAAAAGAAACACAGGTTTTAGGGCTTTTATTGAATATGGAGGAAGGAGAACTTACATGACAAATAACACGTTCAGGATCTTCCCTCTTCAGTTTCAGCGCCTCCGTCTCCTCATCGGCCTCGACCTTCACTACATTTTCCTTCTTCTCTGCCTTTCCATTGGCCATAATGGAGAGAAGATACGACTCAACTATGCTTCTAACAAAGTGTTTATTGATCGAGTCGGAGAGGTCGATACCGAGTCTCTCCGAGGCAGCGAGCCGTATGCCGAACTCAGTGGCTTCTTCCATGTTGGATTTGTTCAGTATGTCCAACACTGTTTCCTCTATTTTTCGTTGAGTTTCTGATTCCATACTCATAAAAGTAAAAGAAATTAGAAAATCATTGTATTTTTGATTCAGCCCCCAGATATATGTTGTGTTGTGTGTGTGATAGAGAGGGAGAGGATGAATATAAAAAAATAAAAAATAAAAATAAAAATATATTTATAAAAAAAAAAAAAAAAAAAAAATAATATTAATTTTTTTTTTTGTAATGTATTTTTTTTTTATTTGTTTTTCTTTTACTTTTTGCTCTTTTTTTCAAATATGTTTTTTTTTCTTTTTCTTAAAAAAATGAAAAATAAAATAAAATAAAATAAAATAAAAAGATGAAATAAAAAAAAGTAAAATAAGAAAAAAAGAAAAAGAAATATATATATATAATAATAATAATAATAATAATAATAATAATAATCCGGACGAAATTGGGTGTTGACAGCGATTTACAAACCATTGAAACTGGATGAATTTTGGAGTGATGAGGGGTTTGTCTTTCCACAATGTGATGAATTCAGATCTTCTTTCTTCATCCGAAATCCATCCTTCAATGGAGGCTGTTCTAGGTGCAATTGAGGGTTGAGAGGCACGAGATGCAGTCCTTCTGCGTGTAGGAATCTTTCTACGAGAGGATTCAGCCATGGTTGAGGTAAAAGAGAGGGAAGCCTTTGAGAGTTTGTGAGAAAATGAGAAAAGGAGAGGGTCTTGAGTGTTGATGGAGAGAAAAGAGTGTTCTGGTGACAAAAATGGCTAATATTTATAGAGAGAAG
>Ga0099822_1011165_pt1 | contig 11009 bp, 9 predicted proteins | sample CowpeawhiteBW_FD_76839 | JGI IMG/M metagenome (GOLD analysis project Ga0099822, IMG submission 76839) | Root nodule microbial communities of legume samples collected from California USA - Cow pea white BW | ecosystem: Host-associated > Plants > Roots > Nodule | place: USA: California | collected... | reverse complement strand
CCTAGTTCATGCATATGACTCATGAAGGACTATGAGGTCATGGTTGGGTGATTTGGAAATTATAAATCTAGTTATGTTATTTTGGGTTGGGAAACATATTTATATCATGTTTTGTATATGTATTTTGTGCATAGCTCACCCTTTCTGTGTGTGTGTGTGGCGATGATCGGATAACTTGTTATTCGGGAGCAGATGATGTGACAGGTGGGTCAGGTGACACTTAGACGCGGAGCGAGGCCTAGCCGGGGAATAATATTGTATATGTATATAATTGTACATTTTTAGCTTTGATAAAATTATGTAATCCCTTTGGGAGTTTTTGAGTTTTTTATTTGGTTTATGAATTATGAACTCCTGGATTTATGGATTGGAAATTAAATTTCCCGTGGTTTTGGGAAATGGTTTGTATTAAATGTGGACGTTATTGTATTTCCGTTTTTATTTATTTATTTTCATGTAATATTCCTTAGGGATGTTACAAGGATCATCTAAATTGATGAAGCTTCCTTTCCCATAGAAGAGTGCAAAATACTAACTAATTGTTGTGCTTGATTGAAATGTATGAGTGCTTTGGTAATAGATAATGTAATCATAGGATAATAATAATAATGAAATAATTATGCTTTATTTATTGCTATGATGCCTCGTTAAAACCTTCTTGATCAAAAACCTTCCTTAGGAAAAAAAGATCAAGGTAGGAAAGAGTACATCATTTATTACGCAATCAACTCACAAATTGTTCAAACTAACTATAATAAAACTTGAGATGTGAGGTGTTCTAGGTAGCTGGGACAGGGGCACCTGGTAGGTGCTCCAATCTATATGCGATGTTTCCCACAGCTTCTTTGATTCAGAATCGCCCTTCCCAATTGCGTGAAAACTTCCCCTCATACTTTCGGACAACACTTGCCATGTGCCACACTAGATCTCTCTGGTGGAAGGATCACGGTTTGACTTTGGTATTGTAGCGGCACTAGGATCTGAGCTTGGATGCCTCCTCCCGAATGCGTACTTGATCTCGAAGTTCTTGAACCAGGTTTAGGCTTGTCAACATACTTTCTTCGTTAAGGTGTGTATTGAACAAATGCTTCCAAAGAGGGTTCCCCAATCTCGACTGGGATCATCGCGTCTACTCCATAGGCTAGGCTATAGGGTGTCTTTTGCGTTGTAGACTATGGGGTGCAACGATATGCCAACAAAACCTCTAATAATTCGTTAGCCCACCTACCTTTGGCATATCCTAACCTTTTCTTAAGCTCTCGCAATATGACTTTGTTTGCTGCTTCGACTTGCCCATTTGTTTGTGGATGCTCGACCGAGCTGGTAATATGCTGGATATGGAGTCCCTTATAAAACTCGGCTAGCCCCTTGTCGACAAATTGTCTACCATTATCTGCTATGATGATGCTTGGTACACCAAACCTGCACACTACATTCTTCCAGACAAACTTCTGCACTTGTTGGGCCGTGATAAGGGCAAGTCGCTCTACCTCAACCCACTTGGTGAAGTAGTCTATGGCCACCAGCAAAAATTTCACCTGACCCTTCCCTGGGCAAAAAGGCCCTAGGATATCCATGCCCCACTTAACGAATGGCCAATGAGAGGTAATGCCATGTAATTCCTCTGACTGGAGGTGTATCATGTTACCATGTTGTTGGCATTGGGCACACTTCCTAACGTACTTCTCGCAGACCTCTTTTACAGTTGACCAATAGTATCCCGTTCGTAGTACCCGGGCTGCCATGGTTCGAGATCCTGAATGTAAGCCACAAATTCCCGTGTGCAACTCCATCATAATATACTGAGCTTGACAGTTTGTCACGTATTTTAATAAAGGGTTGGAAAAGCCTCGTCTATACAATTCTTCGCCAATCAACATGAATTGAGAAGCCTTTTTATGCATGATAGGGTTGTCTTCTCCACTTCTATCGCCATGCTGTATAGCATAATGGTAGCCATCCATTTCTCGTCCTCTGGTACGACTACCTCGGTAGTATTGATATCCATTAAAGTTACAATGGGGCGATCGAGTGTAGTTGTTATTACGAGTGTCAGGATCACCTTTTCTATTGTCAGGATCACCTTGCTAATAAAATACACAGGTCGCTGGTACCCTTCCTGATCTTGTACAATGGCTCCACTAATAGCATTGGTGGAAATGGCTAGATATACTAAGAGGGATTTTCCCTTGCTAGGCTTTTGCAATACCGAGGGAGAAGACAGGTATTCCTTCAACGCTTGAAAAGATTGCTCGCAAACTTCATCCCATACAAACTTTTGTGCTTTCTTCATGAGCCTAAGCATTGGATGGATTCTTTCAGCTAACTTAGCCATGAAACGTTATAATGTAGTCAACCTTCCCACCAATCTCAATATATCCTTGATGTTGGTCGGACTTCGCATGTCAAGTCTACTCCCTCTTCCCCTGGGACTTTCTCGACATTATTCACTGTTCGTCGGGGAGGCAACCTGCGTCTTTCTTTCAAGCTATCTGCATAGCATCCGCGCTCAGTCGACTGGGCTACATGCATAGTGATTATGTCTCCTGAAGCTGACGGAAACTTCATGGTCAAGTGATATGTGAATATCACCGCACCAAGTGTATTCAACGAGGGTCTCCCTAGCAAAATATTATAAGAGGTGTAAGCGTCAATAATAAGGTATCGAATATTTATTGTTCGTGTCATGCCCCCTGTCCCAAACTTGGTGAACAAATCAATGTAGCCCTTCGTATGCACTCGCTCTCCTAAAAAGCCTACGATCGACTTTGAGTACTGTTGGATTTCTTCATCTAGAATTTTTAGTTTTCTGAATGTGCCCCAGTACAAGATGTCCACCGAACTGCCTGGGTCTGCCAAGGTTTTCCTTACTACAAAGTCCTCAATTTTTACTGATATCACCATTGGGTCATTTTGCTGGAGATCAAGCTTGGAAATCATCGTCTCGAAACGTGTTGGGTGGCATGTGCCGCCTGGGACATACGGATACGACATTAACACTTTGGATGGCTTGTACGTACATCTTTCTTGCGGACATATTGGCTCCACCTCCTGTAAAGCCTCTTGAAATATAATTGATTACCTCTCTTAGCAGTTTTTCTTTCGTATCTCACTCATCATCTTTATTGGGTTCCATCCTACTTCGGGTACCTTCTCCTTCCCTCTCCCGGTATCCTGATGCCCTTCATGATTGCTTCTCATAACACCTCTCTCGCTCTCCCCTGAAAGAGAATCCCCCTCCTTCTCACTTCACAAATCTTCTTAGGTGTCTCACTTGTATAAGTTCCTCGATTTTGTCTTTCAATGTAAAGCAATCTTTCGTTGTGTGCCCATAATTGCGATGATACCGACAATGCTTAGTGGAATCTGCATTTGGGGGAGTCAGAACCCTTCGAGGGACTGTTATTAGGTCAGTGTTCAGGGCTTCCTATAGAATTCTGGCTCTGTTGGACATGAAGGGTGTGTATCTGCTGTATTTTGGCTACCTGGAGTCTTTGAACCTATTGCCAGGTCGGGGCGCTAGCATCCTTTCCCTATCATTGTGCCTCTTTTCTTGAGTGTCTGGTAAAGTTGTACTACGAAACTCTTTCAGTTCCTTCATCTGCATAAATTTCGTTGCCTTGGTCTGAAGCTCGTCTAGATTGCTCACGAGTTTCTTGCATAGACTGTCAACGAAGGGGCCAGGCTTCAATGCTGTTATAAGGTGGTGCAATGCGACCTTAGGATTTAGATTAGAGATATTCAAGGATATCTTCCCAAATCGCTCCATAAATTCCCGTAGAGACTCTCCTTTTTCCTTTCGTATATTCACCAATGCCAGAGAAGTGAGATGATGTGGCTTACTAGTGGCAAACTAAATGCCAAAACGGGTAGCCAATGTATCGAAACAATCGATGGAGTTGGGTGGTAATCGTGTGAACCAGTTGAGTGTAGGCCCCTTCAGGGATGTTGGGAAAACACGATAGAGGATTGCGTCATGTGAAGTATACAACCCTGTTTGGGTGGTGAAGACGTCCATGTGCTCCTCCGGTTCAGTAGTGCCATCGTACTGGCTCATAGTCAACCCCTTCCAACGTGCGAGAACTTCCACCTCCATGATCCCGTCCATGAAGGGATGGCGTTTGGCTGTTATAGGTCTCGCGCCTGTTTGGTTGGTGATGGTCTGTACTCGGGACTCGTCTCGCCCCGTGTCATCCTCTCCATCTTCATTACTATGGGATTCTTCCCTTTGTTGGGAATTTTGCTCAATTTGCCTTCACATCCGTTGGTTTTCCTCTCTTAGGGCATTTAGCTCTTCCTTGTTCTTGCGTCTCAATTCCTCCAACTGACGATTCATTTCTCGCTGCATCTCCACTGCCATTGTACTTTGATCGACTGCTGCTCTTGTCGACACCATCTTTCTTGAGAATAGTCTGGCCCCACGGTGGGCGCCAAGTGTACTTGATCGATACTATTTTAGTGCGAAACTAGACGATCTCAAGAACTGTCTGTGTCAAACCTCCTTTTGTTCCTCTTTGGACTCCTTCTGCATCTCCTTACTGTCTGCACTCCGAGGGCGGGGGTACCTGCAGGCACTCCGATACTCAAGTCAAATAGTGATTCGATATGAGGTGTAAATGGTAAAGTGAGAAAAGCATACATTTACATGTTCACTAGGTCTTAATTTATACTAGTCTCTTAACGGATCTGTTATTGTTATTTGTGGGTTGTTTGTGTTCGAGGATCCATTCTTTCCTTTCTAACTAAGTTTATACGCGTTGGTTCTTTTCTTACTGGCTGAGATTGCATGTTGCCACTTTGTCACTAATCAGCTCTTTCCTTTTTGGCTGAGATTCGCTCGTCTGTACTTCTCCAAATATCAACTCTTTCCTTTTTGACTGAGATTTGTCCGTCTGTACCCCTCCAAATATCAATTCTTTCCTTCTTGGCTGAAATTTGTCTATCTGTACCCCCAAATATCAACTCTTTCCTTCTTGGCTGAGATTGCGCGCTGCTCCTCTGCACCTCTGCGCCATAATCCTATTTTCCATATGTCACTCCATTGGGCTGGGATATACACGGCCGGCCAAAAGGGTCGGGATATACCCAGCTATCACTCTTAATGGGCCGTTTGCGTCATACTGGAGAAATGTCCCAACAATTGGGCCAGAGCGCGAGAGCTCCCCACACTCGGGCCGGGATGATCCCGACCATTTTTCCCTTACTAGGCCGAGACCAGAACGTTCCCGACCATACACCAACAATTTTAAATTATTAAAACAAGAAATCTAAGATATTAACCTTTTGTTGGTCCTTAATTTTTATGACTTATTCTAGGGTGCTTATTTTATCCTTCCTAAATTTTTCTTATAATTATTTTAATATTTATTCAATTGTTATTTAATACTCATATTTGGTATTTTTATAATTAGATTTTTTTTTACATTTGATATAAAAAAATATGTATTTTTTTTACATTAAATAATTAATAATATTATGTTTTATCTGTTGTGATGTTTACTTTCTTTTGTAAGATAATTTAATTAATATTTGAAATAATTAATAAACGAGCACATAAGGGGGTTCAAGTATTAAAAACAATATTTTAGTAACAATTATTATGTAACAGTTAAACACTACTACAGTAAAGGCTTTTTGCCCCGGTTATTTTCCTCATTTTGCTTCGGGTCTAGAACCGAGGCATATTGGGGTGAGACCAAAAGGCACCCCTTTTGGCCTCAGTTGTTACCCGAAGCCATATAGTTCCATTTCTGCCTCAGGTCAAAATAGAACCGAAGCCAATCATCCTCGTCGGCGAAACGCAACAACCACGACCATCTTCTTCCATGCATCTACACCATGCTCGAGCAACCCTAATTTTCATCATCTCTTTCCATCACCATGGCAGCCGCCACCCTTGTCGGAAGCAACGCACCGTACCACAGTTTCGTCTTCTTCTCTGCAATGCACCACTGTGCGAAAACCTGCAGCCAACAAAAACACAGATCCACAACCTACAGCCAACAGAAACACAGATCCACAACCTGCGCGAAACGCGAACACACATCCAGATGCGGACCACCATCATCACGCCACCATGAACGACACACCAGATGCAGAGAGCAGCGCCACCGCGAATGAAGGCTGCGCCACCGCAAACGAAGGCAGCGAACCACCACTGCAACAACGCAACGCCACCACCACCTTCGAACAGATCGGAGCAGCAGCGAATCTGCGCCACTAGAGCCACCATTGCTACATCTAGAACGTCGACGACATCACCACCGCGCCTGGAATAGCCATGCCGGAGGGAGAAGAGAAAAAGTGTTGTTGCAGAGAGGGGCGCAGGAAAGAAGAAGAGAAAGGGGGCTCGCGAATTTGGTGCCCTAATTAAACCATATGGCCTCGGTTATTAATTGAACCGAGGCATATAGTCCTATTTGGCACCGGTTCAGACCCACCCGAGGCCAAAGAGGTAACGACTAGTGGGTTTTTAACTTCAGGTCTGTGTAACCAAAGCATATGAGCCTCCTTTGGCACCGGTTTTTGGCGAACCGAAGCATATGAGCCTCTTTTGCTTTGGGTTAAGCTGAACCGATCTATAAAAGTTGTCTGAAATTGCAAAAATGCCACAGCGCCATTATATACTTCGGTTCCTGGACAACCGAGGCATATAAAACGAGGTAAAAATGAATTTCTGTACCAGTAAAATAAACTGTCTGAAATATTTTTATTTCTGTTAATTTTATTTAACTGTCATAAATTTTTGTAACTTTTATTAAATAGTTAATCCATGCTAACTCCTTTAACCCCTCTGCATCTTAATAATGTTTTGGTATCAAAATTTTCTCTTTCTTTCCTTCACCGGCCTCTATCCCATCTTGATGCGAAATGGAAATCGGTGCCTGCTAAGGTAGAAGAAACAGTCGAAGGTCGTTCACAATCAAATAACCGGACATAACAAGTTTTGTATAATAAATTTTTCATTTTTAAATACTTTTTGAAAATTCAGCTCTTAAGAGTATTAGTTTCTGAAAGCAATAAATCCTACAAATAATTAAATAGTTCCTATATTTTAAAGAACGAAAAGTGGAAGTACTTAGATTAACTGGAATGGTGATAATTTTGATATCTTATCTTTCAACTATACAGCCCTCTAAATTTTCTTTTGATGCACTCTTCTGTAACAAAAAAGAAAAATAAATAAAATAAATTTGAACATACTATCAGATGGAGATTATAACCATTTTAAGATAATTCGTTAATATTTTTTAAAGATAATATTTCTAATTTTTCTTTTTCATCAAATTAAAATATTATAACATTATCATAGTTAATATTTTCATAATAAATATATCTAATTAATCAAATATTTTAATAAATTAGCTAATAAAATACGGTAACTTTAACCCATTTAATTATTTATTTTATATATATATTATCAAAATTATTATGATAGAACATGTGTGGCTGATGTTTTTTATCACGCGTTCAGATCTCTGACACCCGACAATTCCAAATGGTACGTCAGCGTATGTAATGGTTTAGTCGAACATTTTAATGTAGTGTGTGACACTTATCCAATGTGTGGTATACGAGTGGGTGTTACATGCCATTGCAGAGTCGTCTTTGTGCTTCATAGTTCCGTGGTGGTACTTTGTAATGGGTTGAGTTGAATTCTCATGGCCGCTTGCAGTGCCTTTCACAATAGTGTTTAATGGTGAAATTCGTGGTCTTTTGCGATGATACCAGGTGTGTCGGCGGTGATGATGGGTTTCGTGGGTTCCAGTGATATCTCCTGTAAAGATTATATATTAATCATTTGATAGACTTTAATATCATTTTAAAGAAAACTTAACTCAAATCGAATATTATTATATTTAATAATTCTTTGTTGAATAAAGAAACTTAACTATTTAAAAGTAAGAGAGATATTTGTTATGATTCTGTTTTTAGAAAGGAATTATTTTCCTTTTAGAAAAGATCTTTCTTTTTTCCTCTTAAAGGACAGAATTATTGAACGTGGTAGGGAGACCAATAATGAATAAAAAAGGAAAAATATTCTTTTATTATTAAATTTTGAAAATTTTCTTTTACAATTTTATGTGTTATATTTTAAGTGATTTTTTATTTTTATGTTTTTTATTTTTAATATTTTAAAACTATTTAAAAGATAATATATTTTAAGTGATTTTTTATTTTTAATATTTAAAAACTATTTAAAAGATGATATCTTATGAAAAAATTATTAAAATTTAATAATCAAGTATCATTATGAAAAAAATAACTGAGAAACAAAATCATCCATCTACATCAAAGTATATTGATCCAACGGTTAAAATACATTATTCCGCCACGGTGGAAGATAAAAGAAGGTTTTGTACTCTTGTGTTGTCATATTTATCAGAAGTGGTTCAACCTTTTCTTCTGGAGCTCATTACAACAAAAGTAATGGCGGAAACAAAGTTGAGCTTAAAAGAAAAAAAATGGTCACTGCATGCGATGACTGCTCTAGTCACAGGAGGAACTCGAGGCCTTGGGTTTTGTTTCTTATAGCTCTTACATCAACCATATTTCTAGTTAAATGGAGTATATGTGGTTTAATCAGCTTTCACTAACTCCACTAATTCTTCTTTTTTCTTTTTCATTTTAGACACGCCATTGTTGAAGAATTGGCCGAATTTGGAGCAGCTGTTCATGTGTGTGCTCGTAGCCAAGAAGACATTGATAAATGTTTGGAGCAGTGGAAAAGCAAGGGACTTAATGTAACTGGTTCAGTATGTGATTTGCTATATCCTGACCAACGTAAAAGATTGATGGAAACTGTTGCCTCCATCTTTCACGGAAAACTCAATATTCTTGTAAGATTCTATACTTAATCTGTTTCTCTTGTGAAGGAAATATAAAGTTACTATATTACTCTTAATTTGTTCTTCTTGTGTTTCAGGTGAACAATGCTGCCATAAGTATATCAAAGAAAATAATAGATTACACTGCAGAAGATATATCAACCGTAATGGGCACCAACTTTGAGTCCTCTTATCATTTGTGTCAACTTGCACACCCTTTTCTAAAGCAATCTGGGTACGGGAGCGTAGTGTTTATTTCGTCCGTTGCAGGTGTAAAAGCTGTTCCCGTTCTTTCTATTTATGCAGCTTCTAAAGGTATCTTTTCATTTTCTTAATTTTCCATTGAATGCAATTTGAGAATGAGACCATGTATTCATTTTGCCCAGGAGCCATGAATCAATTCACCAGAAACTTGGCATTGGAATGGGCAAAGGATAATATCCGTGCGAATGCTGTGGCACCTGGTCCTGTGATGACTGTTCTTTCGAAGTCTCTCATGGTATATATATTCGTTTTTTGCATTCAAGTTTCTTATCCAGTAGGCATATAATCAAGGTTGATTAACAATTTACGAAACTTGTTTTAACTATTTTCTCTTAATCTTCTAAGAAAATCATTAGTTTTGATAAAATATAATAATAATAAGACATGGGCTATGTGGAATTAACAATGATTGGTCGGTCCAACAGGATTCTTCGGATGAAGGGTACAAGATTGTTACCGAGGCAGCGTCTCGAACATTTGTTGGTCGTATGGGTGAGCCAAAGGAGATATCAGCATTGGTAGCTTTTCTTTGCCTTCCGGCTGCATCGTACATCACTGGACAGGTTATAGTTGCAGATGGGGGTTACACAGTCTAGTAATTGCTCCACAAGTCATGTCTCCAATAACCCAATCATGGTTGATATGATATGTACTATTGCTTGTATTTGGGTCCTGGTCTTAAACATATCCATGTGTATCATTTTGTTCATCTGTTTTTTGTTTTTTTTTTTCCATTTAACAAGGTACCTTCTCCCACATGTTATCATTGGTAATTAATAGAACAACACTTCCTCCTTCTAGTATTTCTGCCGTCAATATTGTCACCAAAATGAAGAGTACACCGGAAACTTTTTATACCGAATAAAAAAACTTTACATAACATAGAAAGTTTTCATTTTTTATATTGGTTAAAGTTACAATCAGTATGTGACTTCATATATTAGTCACAATCCTAGCTCCACTTGCCGCCTCGCTCAAGCGACCATTGTCAACGGTTGGCGCCGACGTTGGGTATGGTTGTTTGCGCACATGCTCTCTAATTTCTAGAGGCTCGAAGAATTTATGTACCAAAATAATGTATAGAGGAGAAAAGAATCGGAGTCCTATCTCGCAACTTCCTTTCAGGCGTTCAGGAGAAAAGAATCGAAGTCCTTATCTCGCAACTCTCTTTCCAGCGTTTAAGAGAAAAGAATTGAAGAGGAGAAAGGAGGTGGTGCCGCTGTCGACAATGTCTGTAATTGAGGCGGCACCGATGGGAGAAAAGAATGTGTGGCCATGAATGGGGTGCTTCGAACGTGAACATAGAAGATATTGGGGATGTGAATTTGAGAGATTGAATTTATGTTATTCGAATAGTTTGGATTAAGAAAAAGATAATATGATTTGAGTGTATATGAGTAAAAAGTTGATGAAATTTTGTGTACAATGAATAAAATTAAATAATTATAATTTTTAATAAAGTAAATTGTATGATTATTCTTTTATCTTTTAATGTAAATAAAAGAAATGATGTTAAAATAAGATTAAAAATGTTATTTAAAATTAGAAAAATATAATTTATTGATATTATCATTAATAACATGAAATAAATTATTATTATTCTCAATGATAACTTAAAATAATTTATAATATAGACTATTTAATTTATAACTTCTCATTTATTTAAATTTATTTTATTTTATATAATTAATTCATTAAAAAAATGTTTATTGAAATAATAATAATATTATTATTATTATATAATACTAATTGTTATAATAATAAATATTATTATTATTATTAATATTTATAAAATAGTAATTAAATATATATATATATATATATATATATATATATATATAAAAAAAAATAAAAAATATATATAAATTAAATTTTTATATATATATAAAAAAAAAAAATTTTAATATCATGAGTTTT
>Ga0099822_1011161_pt1 | contig 11011 bp, 4 predicted proteins | sample CowpeawhiteBW_FD_76839 | JGI IMG/M metagenome (GOLD analysis project Ga0099822, IMG submission 76839) | Root nodule microbial communities of legume samples collected from California USA - Cow pea white BW | ecosystem: Host-associated > Plants > Roots > Nodule | place: USA: California | collected... | reverse complement strand
ATCTTTTTTAAATTTAAATGTTTTATAATTTTGTATACGTATTTTAAAAAATAAAATAAAATAAAATATATAATTTTTTTTATATACGGAAGTCGACTTCCGTAATGTTTTTTGACTTCCGAAAGTCGACTTCCGGTGATGTTTTTTGACTTTCGGAAAACGACTTCCGGTGATGATTTTTGACTTCCCAAAGTCGACTTCCGGTTATGATTTTTGATTTCCAGAAGTCGACTTCCGGTGATATATTTTGACTTCCGGAGATGTATTTTGACTTCCGAAAGTCATATATTTTGACTTCCGGAAGTCTACATAATTTTGGGGGTGTGGTGTCTGTGGAGTTTGTTAAATGGTCAAAGAGTTTTTTAGGAATTTAAAGAAAGTTTAGAGGTGTAGAAGAAACTTTGGAGGTGCAGGAAGAAAGACCCATATTGTAATTGCTTTCATCCTAAATCACTCCTATTCTTGGTAGATGAGTTAATTTATGTTCGCATCTTTCAGTTATATAGTGTGTTTTTCTCCCAAAACTCACTAATGAAAGTTTTCATTTAGTATAGATTATATATAAAAAATTATATTAATTTAAAGTTAATTAACATCTCATTTAAATAAATTGACATAAATGTACTTTTCAAAATATACTAAAATATGAATTATTTGATATTTTATTTTATCGTTTAATTCTAATGAAATTTAACAAGAAAAATTATGATATTATAAAATTATAATTGCATCATTGAATCAACAAATTTTATATTTTATATAAAGTTATCAATATTATAATAACTAACAAAAGTTACAGTAGTATAATTTTAGAAATAGTTTTTCTAAAAAATGATATTTTGGTAAAAAGAAACAGATAAAATAAGTATAAGTAAATCTCTAGTATAAATACAAATTTTCTTTATGTTTGCTTCTGCTCTTTTATCATGTAGCTGAAGGTTGATGGATTTGGGTCCTCTGCTTGAATGTCTTTCAGGGTAGTTTGTTCCTGCAGCTTTATAAATTTTTCCCTACATCCTTACGTAGATGAAATTTTATATTCTTTATTTTTAAATTATACAATTTAAAATTCACTTTCAAAAGTAAAAAATAATTTCTGAATTCTGCTATTCACAAATTTTTTTTCTCTCTCATATTTTTCAATTACGCAATTGAAAAGTAAAATAATTTTTAAATTATGTAATTCAAACACAAAATAAATTCTAGATTATTCAATTCAGAAACTCCTTTTTCTTAACCTTCTTAAATTTTTGGCACAAAAATATGTAAATAAAACTGGACATGCTTATATGAGAAATAGTCATTAGAATAATAAAAATAGGAAGTCTTTATATTTTTTAATTTTGGTCCAATGAAACCGAAACGATCAAGTAAAATGTATCTTTCATACTTATTTATCTCTACTTAGAAAGGTTAAAATGTTTAAAGTGCTACTGTCTTTGAAAAATGTTTTCGTATACTTTTTAGGAGAAAAAAATAAAATAAAATAATTTATAAATTAAAATTATTTTTTTCATAAACTAATTTTGTAAACTCAATACTTTTCATGAGAAATAAATAAAATAAATTCTTTATAAATTAAAATAATTGTTTTCACAAACTAATTTTGTAAACTTATTTCATTTTGTCCTTCTAAAATTTGTATTGAAAAGTTTGTCTAAATGTGTACCTATTTTCAGTAGAAGTAAAAAAAAGTTTGAGAGATAAATTGAATTACTTCAAATATTTTAAAGTAAAATTTTTATGGAAGGGCACATGGATCAATGCATTAAAAAGGGTTCCATAACTATTCATTAAAAAAGAAAACTAAGTTAAGAAATATTATAATTGAGCAACGAGTAGAACCTTGAATAAAATTAATAAACAAAGAAAGAGTTAGTTTGAAATAATTGAAGAATGATTTTCTTTAAGAGAATTGAGAAAGAAGTAGTAAGTGATTACAATAAAAGTTATATTCATAGGGGTGTAAGTAGCAAGGATTTGATTTGATTCTTAAAAGAGAAAGATGTTTTAAATCGAATAATACTTCTAATTTGATAATTAATCTTAACAATATTATCTAAAATATTATCTAAAGCTAGGAATATTTTAAAAATAATGGTGATGTTAATAGTCCTATTTTGTTCATCCAAATTGAAAATCTAAAGATTATTAATATAAATAAAAAAACATTTAATTGATATTTATTTTAAATTCAAACGATCATTTTCAATAAAAACAGTATTTTTTTATAGTTTTTTTTAGGATTAAATATGTTTTTGGTTCTTCAAGTTTCAGTAAAATTTGGAATTAGCCTCTTTTCAAAATCTTTGACCAATTTAGTCATTCATCTTTAAAAATGCATGAATTTAATCATTTTAACCAAATTTTGTTAAGTTTATTGGACATTTTAAGTACATTTCATGACAGTATTTAAATTGTTTACAACGTTTGACACATCTTCGCTTCAATGTTAACTTAAATATTATTATAAAATGCATTTAAAATGTCAAATAAACTTAACAAATTTTGGTAAGAAGAACTAAATTCTCGCATTTCAAAAGATGAAAGACTAAATTGGTATAAAGTTTTAAAGATTGACTAATTTTAAACTTTATTAAAACTTGAGGGACCAAAAACATATTTAACCCTTCTTTTTATAATGTCTACTAGTATAATTGAACACTCTTTTGTGTCCAAGTGGGAAAAGCTCATTTTGGTGCAATATTCTTGATGTGGTGTTTTTGTTTTGGGTGATTTATTGATTGGTGTGGAAGTGAAGGCTTTGGAAGCAAGAATCTACAATTTTTAACCATATTTGCTTCATTCTCTCCATGGACCACACCACAATCACAAAAAACCATTTTTCTCTTATTTTTTTATTTTTAGTTTTTTTTCCCCATTTTGTCTTCTCTTTTAAGTCCTTATACTTGCTTTCTAATATTCTCCTTCATTCTTAATGCCACATGCATATCTATCACTGGATTTAGTATTTGTAATCTGTACCAGAAAACACTGTCACACACCAGAAAAAAAAAAAAAATCAGATATGCATGTCAGCCACAAGAACCTTGAATCCGTGAAAACTCTATATTCAACGACAAGAATCAAAATTAGAAAAGAAAAGAAAAAAACTAAAATATCTCACAACAAGCTTATCATTGCTTCTCTTTCATTCATTGCACATTTTGTTAAATTATTATTCTTCTTATTACCTTAAAGTGCTTTCTGAAAGCCGATTCTCTGTCCTTCGCTGGCGGAATATTCTGTGGTAATTAACAAAATCTAAAACATACTAAGACAAACCACGTGTTCGACAAGAATGATTGTCGTTTTTTTTTTTTCGTTTTTTTTCTTCTCTTTTATGACTAGGAATCGTGTTTTTCTTTCTGTTGTATATGTTTCTGTATTTATCAAACAGCTATGTTTTTTTTTTATTAGTTTGAAGCAAAGATTGTGTTGAGGCATTGTGTAAGCAATGAATGAGGAAAAACCTGTTTTCTTTTTACCTCTTGTTGGTGGATACCGAAAAACGTTTTTAACTTTTGTGATATTCTTTTGTAGTTGGAATAAAGATTATACGAGAAATGATGGCACATTAAAAAGTGCATGATATTTGGTAAAGAAAAACTGAATTATGAAAGTTGATAGACACGATTCCACTTGCAAAAAAGAAATCTTTTTCTTTTTCTGTGGAGATTTTGCTGTGTAAAGATTCCTTTGTGCATGGAAAGGATGTTATACGAGAAAGTTAACACCACGTTTCTCCCGCAAACGTCCAAAATTTCTTCTTCCTTTTTGCTTACACCGTTGCCAAATTTCCTTTTTCTTTAAGGATTAGAAAGAAAAGAAAAAAGTGTAGTGTGAGAAAATATTGTCATAAGCTAAATGACTTTTGTACACTTTCTCACTTTGTATTTGGTTTTCGTCTATTATAACGTAAGAGAGCAATATATATATATATATATATATGAAAAAATGATTTTTTGACTATTAAATTTTGACAACTTTTTTTTACAACTGTATGTGTCATTTTTTAAGTGGTTTTTCATTTTGGTTTTTTATTCATTCTCAATATTCCAAAACCACTTAGAATATGTCATCTTATGTTCTAAGAAAAAGTTGTTAAAATTTAGTAGTTAAAATATCATTATCTATATATATGAGAGCTAATATTTTCACAAATTTTTAAAGTTTAATGTTTGTGGATGTTTTTTTATTACATGTTACTCAATTTTTTTTTATTTAATGTGAAATTTGCAAATTATATTTGAATTTGTAAGAGTTTTTCTCTTAAGTATGAGTTGGGTTTTATCCGAGTAAAATTATTACATACATAATTTATTTATGCATGTATAAAATAAATACAACGATGGAGGAATTATATATCATCTCTTTAATTAAATTTCGTAACATTTATTTACTAAAACATAATAATATTTACTAATTTACCTTTTTTTAAATATATTTTATAATATATGTTATTAATTTATGCAAGTTTATTGTACTTAATTACATTCATTTTTTTTACTTGTTTTTTTATATTTAATAATTTTATATATTAACTATTTTGGCACGTTTCAATACTAAACAAAAAAGCCACTCATTCTATAGGATTTTAGAATTTAGAAGTAAAACAACTTTTCATCATGTAATAATTGTAGCGTATACATTTCATCTCTTATTTTAGCTTGATGCAGCAACACATGCCACAAATGTAATAAAAGTGTTTCTCTAGAATCTATCTTTGTCCAAATAATACGAAAAGTGACTTTCTATTTATAGTTTGCAACTTAATCAATCTTTATGTATTTTTCAAGAAAAAAACAACAACGTCTATATAAAATAAAAGAGAGATAACTTATAGATTAGGGTTTTGTAAAAAATACAAAATTGATATAGATCACGAGAGAGAAAATGATGTCACAAGGCTAAGTTTTGAATAAAGATAAAAGACATTTTTTAAAGTACGAAAATAAAATAAAGAGATACTATAATAAAGACTTAAACCAAGTCATGTTTACATAAGGAAAGATTCTTGTTACTTCGATCTCATTATTCTTCAAAACATCTTCAAATTAAAGAAAGAAAGATTGATAATTGAAGTGAAACAAAAATTATGAGCGCGTACTATTGAAAAAGATGCCAAACATATATTACATAACAATTATACAAAGATTCGGGGTAAGAAAAACTTTTTTTACATCTATTATTATAATACTTTCAATCAAGAATTAATTTTTTCAGAAATTAATTATAGACCAATTCTTTGTACAAATGATAGAAAAAGTATTGCAATAAGTTACAAGAAAATCCAGATTCTACATGGGTTGTCTTAAAATTTTCTATTTTTTACATTATAGTGCAACCAATAGAAATATTTTCTAAAAGTCAATTTTAAAGTAATTGTTGTAGAATATATACTTGTTCATATCGTTGTACACTAAATTATTTTTTAGTACCATTGTAAAACATCTATATTGAAAGGATTTCTGGTAGTAATAAATGAATTGCAAAATTATATATATAACCAACTTGACTAGAGCTTGATGTTTTGAACTTTATATTAGGAATCTAAGTGTGAATCTAAGTCCACATTGGATGGAAATAAGAAAGTATAGTACTATATAAGAATAAAGACCCATAAACTCATTGTCTTAAGGTTTTGGGTTGAGAGTGATGTTAATGTCTTATGTGGTTGAGATCAAGTGTCATTAGTGTTTGTAATCCCTACTGAAACCTCCTCTGTAAACCTAACACCTTCCACTTGTATTTCTTTTCTCTTATTCCAATGTTTTCTTTTTAATGGTTTCTTTTGTGACCTAATTACACAACTTAAACCAACCCCCGACCACAAATTGATGTTTTTTTTTTTTTTTTTTTTTTTTTTTCATTTCTTCACAAATTTTCTCCAACCCTACCCACTAGACCAGTTCTACAATAAGGGTTAGAGTTGTGTTCTAGGTTAAATGATATTAATGGCCATCACATGGTGAAGTTAACATCTTGCTCGGGAAAGACCTATTAAAATGGCACCGTTGGATATTATTATAATATAAAAAAGATTTGGGTAAGAAGGATCACATAGAAGTTAGAACCTCAATAAATGGTGGCTTATATAATTATAGTTATATATTTATATTTAAATTAATCTCCTCGTTGAAAGAACAATTTGTTGAAACTTTTGCTATAGCATAGCTTTTATAAAACCTCATCAACAATCAGTGTAATATATTATTGTTTTCGGAGAAAATTTATTTTAGAGTTTAAATTTAATAAAATAGTTATAATTTTTCTGGTTAGATTGATCACCTTAAATATGTTCAATTTGTGAATAATGAAAATGTAAAATCATTACATAAAATAAGATATTTTTGGAATTACTTAGTTTTCTGGATTAAAAGCATAATATGTATATACATACTTTTGGTTTCTGGTTTTATAAGTTTTCACAAACTGAAAACAATGCCATAAACGTTTTTTATAAATCATATTTGTCATATGAAATTAAAATACTTGATACACATTTTTAACATATGATTAATTTTATAAAAAAGGAATTTTAAAAACATTAAGACTTATAAAGTATTTCACTTTAAACGTAAGTGATAATCAGTTGGTATGTGAGATTGTTTCGAAATTAATATCTATTTAACTTGCTGATCGAAAAAAAAAAACTTAATTTTTCTCATACATGATTACTTTCCATGTTGTTTTGTTTTCAAAACGAGTTTTAATGGTGGTAAAAGGCAACGTTTTTGTGATTTTAATTATCTGATGTGATAGGGTTATTAAGTCGTAGGTTTATAGACTTGTAATAATATATAAAACTTAGACAATATCAGACAAACTAGATTAACTTTTTCTTATTGTCTTGATTGAAAAAAATGTGATTCTGTATTATTACAATGTAAAATTATCACGAATAATGTGACCTAACACATGGTTATGTCAATTGCAAGACAATTAAGCTAGATTTCTTGAACGCCAGAGAACCTAAGTATAAAGGTAGTTTAAATGATGAGAAATTTTAACATTTTATTAAGTAAAAAGTTTATATATAGAAAATTTTTGTTATTCAAATTTTATTATTATTATTATTTTTAAATTAAACTTTTTTACTTCTTTTTTCTAACATTATGAGTTTTTTTTTTAAAAAAAACTTGTTGAGTCGATAAAAATAATACATTTTGAGAAGTCCTACGTTACCTAGGACAAATAAGAGAGTGTGTGTTAGCACTAGTGTAATTTTTACTTTTTAACTCGAGTAGTATGTCTCGATTTTAAAGAAATCGAGACCTATAAAATCTCAGTTGGAATTTTGAAATTTTTGTAAACTTATATGCCTTGGTTACTAGAGAACCGAGGCCTATACATGGTATATGCCTCAATTGTTTTAGAACCGAGACATATAAGTTTGTTAAAATTTCAAAATTGTCATTCTTTTTTTTTTATTATTTTATTTTAAGCAGAGGTTTATGCCTCGGTTGCTAGAGAACTGAGGCCTATACATGCTATATGTCTCGGTTGTTTTAGAACCGGTGCATATAAGATTGCTAAAATTTTAGAATTGTCATTCTTTTATTATTTTATTTTGCGCAAAGGTTTATGTCTTGGTTGTTTAAATAATCGAGGCCTAAAACTCTGTCTAGGGTTAAATTTTAAAGAGTTGCATAAACTTCATTTCTTCATTACGCCACTTCTTCTTCTTCACTGTGCCGATTCTTCTTCTTCACTCCTCCTCCTTTGTGTCATTCTCCGTTGTTCTCCATCGTTCTTCCCAACCTCCATTACTCGTTGCGTAAATGTAGAACTCCGCCACACCGCCACTCAACGTCTAACTTTGGTGAGCGTATGTTTCAAATTTACTTGCATTTTTGGTGAAGTTCATGTCGTTCTTGGGTTCCTTTTTGTAAGTTTGAGGTTTTTTTTTGCAGTCATTGGTGTCTAGGTACCCTTGGTGGGATTGATTAGCTTTTCAAAACAGGTCCAATATTGCATGCTCCTCCATCACCATTGTTGTTCAGCTTTCCTGGGTTCTTTTTTTTATTATTGGTTTTATACCTCGGTTCTCTAGAACCGAGGCTTAAGATTGAAGTTTATGTCTCGGTTGATAACCAAGGCCAAAAACACATCCCTTTCTACCTCGTGCAAATATGTCTCGGTTATTGAATCGAGGTATAATAGCCAAAACAACCGGTGCCAAAACTTTGTCCTGCAATAGTGTAGTAACTATATAATGAACCCTAAGTTTATGATTTTAGATGTCCAAAGCCAAATATACATTAAGATTGTATATGACTTTTTTATACTCTTATATTAAAATGTTGTGATATTTGGGTTAAATTCTTACTTTGAATAGAATGAGTGTACTTGGTGCAAGAAAATGTATATTGTATGAATGTGACTTCGCCACATTAATGTATTTTTATGCATGATGACATTTTTATGTAAATTGTTGAATATTTTTTGTTGAAAATAATCCAAGTATAATAAGTCTAAGTTCCACATTCAGTGGCAACTTCAACAAAAATTTTAAGAGGGCCAAATTATATTTGTTATATATAAATTATTTTTTCTAATTAAAAAAAAAGTTTTCATTTTCTCACATCATTTTCTCTATTCAAAACAAGCACTCATAACGATAGAATCCAAAAAAATATGACAATATTATATATAAAAGAGTAGTATAAAGTTTATCATCAACAATAATATATTAAAAAAAGAAAGCAAAAGTTACCTTCCCGGAATCACGTTCTAAAGCATTTCCAAATTCATTATATATAACTTTAGGAACCTTAGATAGTTATTTTTCATTTTTTTCAATTTTTGGATTCTCATAAAGTTTCTCAAAGTTTATATGACATAGATGTACGTTTTTCATCTTCATCACAAGCCTTCCACTTGAAAAAAATAATCAATTATTTTACTCTTTACCATAATTTTTCTAATTTAAATTTGTCACCTCTCACCTATTTAGAAAAATATTAAATTATGAATATCCTAAATTAAATCTTAAAACCAAGACTCAATATTCTAAGAAAACTAATAATTAATGGATTATTACATTCTCTTACCTTAGAGATTACTAATCTTGTTCTTCTCTTACACGACTTCAAAGCCTAAAATAGCTCTATCTACACAAAAAAGAGTTTGATCAACAATTAAAGCATGATTTTATGATCTCTAACAAATAAAGATATGCCTAGAGTGTAAAAAAGGCACATATTACTTCAAAAACAAAGAGTAAAAAATGAATTTACTCAAAAGAAGAAATTGTACAATCCAAAATGTTCCTTAACTCCTCAATTTTTTCCTGGTGCAATTTGATTTTGAAAATAATAAGAAATTGATATGAAAATTGAGATGGAAATAAAAGAAGAGAAAGAGATGGAGACACAAAAAAAATCAAATAAAGAAGTAAAAAAAAATGTAACAAAAAGGAAAAAACATGATTTTTTAATTTTAAAAAGGTTTTTTTAATCTAAATTAATATAAATAAAATAATAATATATAAAATATATAGCAAAATTAGAAAAAAAAGTGTTGGGGGAGCCGTGGCTCCCCTATGTCAACACTATGTTCCGTCTCTCCCCACATTTGGTGAAAATGACAAAGTTAACCATATAAGAAAAAAAAATACTCATAAACTCATTGTCTCAATGTTTTGGATTAAAAGTGGAGTCAATCTTTTATGTGGGTTTGACTCATGTCATGATTCATCTTGATGATTGAGTTAGACTTTTGTGATAACAACAACAATAACATAACTCAAGAACAACTATATAAGTATGATTATTTGATGTAACTATTGTAAGAAAATAGTGGATTGTATATTTAATTCAATTTATTTGACTTTATTTAAATAAATTGTTGTATATAAAAATTAGTTAAGAATGATGAATTATGAAATGCAAGTTGATATGAATTTATGGTTGATGATGTAATATAGACATAGTATTTATGAGGGAGGTAATATTATGTGTGGTGTAGTGGTGGATTGTATTGAATTTGAGATACTTATAAAGATATTATCCTAACTCTACAATTTAATGGACTCAATAAAGCAATATATTGGGTGTTGAGAATCAAAGGAAGTTTTTGTGACTCAACTTGCTATTTGAAATAGAATTGAGTCTTCTAAGTCATAAGAATTTACCTTATCACATGAGTAGACAATGTTTATTGTCTTTGTTAAGTGTCATAAAAGCATGATAGTTTGACAAATATAGCATTTGTAAAGTCTAAATTCAACACATTCGTGTGTCTTCCAAAAGTTATCAAGTATTTATTTGTCATGGGATTGGTGATATGCAAGTGCAATTGCCTATAGGTTGTAGCATGAGAGAGATAAACATTTGCGTTAGTATGTATGGATTAATATGTGTTTGGTGTAAATGTTATATCAAAGATGAATGTGTGGACGTGATATATTTGTCCGTCGAAATTCAATTAATAAAATGACATTATTGACGGGTAATGTCCATTACGAACAAAATATGATTGTTGATAATTAGTGTTTTTTTTTTGTAATGTTTGAAGTATTGGCATACTTTGTATAGTTTGTGTTGTGATCTAACTTAAATGGTCATGTTTTTAATGAGAAGAGAATGTAGTGTGTGGAAAAATTAAGAGAAAATGAGTTGGTGCACGTGATTTATATTTTATGTTAAAAATACTTTGTTTGATTTTATTAATGTATATAAATTTATATAAAGTAGGAATTGAATATTTTGAAATGAATTTTTATATGTTAGAACTATAAAAGTATTTTGGTGTTACACTTCTTCATAATTTTTATACATGCTTTCTTATGATTTAGAGAAAAATGTTATATAATATATCACTTGTTAATTGTTTATATTAGTATAACTTACACAAGTTATGAAATCATTTAAGTTTGGTGTTATTCTGTTTTTAATCCTTAATATATACATATATATATATATATATATATATATATATATATATATATATATATATATATATATATTTTTTTTTTTTTATATTTTTTTTTTTTTTTTTTTTTTTT
>Ga0099822_1011157_pt1 | contig 11013 bp, 7 predicted proteins | sample CowpeawhiteBW_FD_76839 | JGI IMG/M metagenome (GOLD analysis project Ga0099822, IMG submission 76839) | Root nodule microbial communities of legume samples collected from California USA - Cow pea white BW | ecosystem: Host-associated > Plants > Roots > Nodule | place: USA: California | collected... | reverse complement strand
TATATATTCACACACACACACACACACACACACACACACATATATATATATATATATATATATATATATAAGATACTCATATACATATATAACACATCATTCACATCAGGGAAATTTTCTTTCATTAATGCCATACCACATGGCCACCACCATGTGAATCGTGTTATACATCTTCTAGTGATTACTTCAAGATGAATTTCTGCCATACCTATCAGCCACAACCGATAGAGCAAGTGCGGGAAACCATGTTACGGATCATACACCGTAACGCCAGGTGCAGTTCCCAAATACGAACATAGTTCGCAACGTCCCAAGACTACCAAACTCTTCAGTCAACTACTGAGGAGGCCAATCTATCTGGACCCATCCGTACTGGCCACAACCAGCACACTCACACCGGCAACACTCGCTAATCCGAGCTCAACTCAAGGGTTCCTCTTGTTCATCCGCCATCCCGAGCTCAACTCGAGAGATGTTATTCCGAGCCACAACTTAAGGAATACCACGTGCTTTAACCCCTATCCCGAGCCACAACTCAAGGGATACGTTCCGAGCCACAACTCAAGGAACACCAACAATCCCACCTTGAAACATCACCAAAAGCCTCGTAGATCACGCCTACACAATCAACAACACCAATACTACTGCAGTAAGATCACCTGGCGTGGGACACGTACCGCTAGACGCTGCCCGCTTCCAAACCGCCTGGAAGGTATGACGAGTCGAACCTTGGCTCACATTCTATAATTAAATTTTGGGAATTTAATATTATTTTTGCGCTTAAAAATTGTATTTAGTCGCATACTATATTATTGGATATTCTTGAGTTTAATAATGCAACTGTAATTTAATTTAGGTCCTTAAGAGTGTAAATAATGAATATTTTAATTCATAGATTAAGTCCCAAAATAGGAATTTTGGAGAGAAATAGTTCTGGTACTAAATGCACACCCAATTCTCATGTTTACACCCCTTTTTTTCCAATTGGATTATCTATTAATGAAAAAAAAGCATTTCTGGAACTAACTACACTCCCTGTTTTCAGGTTTACACCCCCCTCTGTAATTTAACTTTCAATTTCTGTTCTGCACCCCTCCTTTTTACTAAGCTGGACTCCTAATGTCACTTAAACTCTAGTCTATCAGATTTCGCCACGTGGCAATCTTCCACTTACTAAGTTAACCAATGACAGATTGGTACATCATCAATCCTCCACTAACTCAAATCACCGATCAATGTTTGCCATGTCATCATCTCTTTCCCAACACAAATCCTAACCCTAATCTCTCCTTCTCTCTCTTCCACACCAACCCACTCGCAGTCGTCACACTCCGCAGCCGCCACACTCTGCAGCCGCCACCTCCGACGCCGGCCGTCATCGCCTCTCCGTCGACCGGCCTCCTCCGCGCAAACCACCACCTTCTCGCACAATCTCGTCGGATCGCCAACCTCCGACAACCGCCTCTTCCACGCGAACCACCATCTTCTCGCACAATCTCGCCGGCTCGCCAACCTCCGACCACCACTGTACTCGCGCTGGCACCGTCGCGCCCTCGTCAGAAACCCCGTCACCGCTGCTGCACCAGCGGTCCACGACTGCATCATCTTCTTCGCGCGTTTCACAGCCACCACCACGACGGGATTGCACTCGCCGGGGCAGCGAACTGCATCCACGAGCACGAAGCCACCACACCCTCTTCTTCCTCGCGTCATCATAAAAAACGTAGACTCCACTACTGCCGTCGGAGTTCGCGCATGTAACAATCACCACGGAGCTCTGCCGCGTCGTCTTCTCCGAGCATCCCGCGGCCACCACCGTGACAGCCCCACGTTTGCGAGACTGCATCTCAGCGAAGCAACCTCGACCATTCGTGCGACACCGCGACAATTCTAGAATGCGAACCCACCTCCATTTTTCTGCAATAGTCGTGGGTTCAGCACTTTCGGCGTTTCTTCCGCCATCGCGGCAACCCCGTAACCTTCGCGCAACCACTCATGGCAGTCAAACCCTCATGGAGAGACTTCCCTGACACGTGGCAGTCTCTCAATGGAGTGTCAGAAAGTTAAGATTGGTCAACCAGTCAACTCTGGCAAGGGCGGTCAACAGTACTCAAATTGTTTATTTTACGCTATTTTTGGTAAGTGGTTCCTCTACAGGAACCCTAAATGACCTAGGAAGGACAGTATCGTTTGGCGACAGTTCATCGCCCACCGACTATTTCTGGAAATTCCAAGAAACATACAAATTAAAAGGAAACAAAATATCAATCATGATCATACCAAATTCAGCATACCAATCAGACTTAAATTAATCAACGCCTATTTAGCATGCCATTCCAATTTAAAATAAAGATAACGTGTAAGGTTACTCTATTTAGCATGTGAATCAATTTAAAATAAAGTTAGCGTGTAAAAACTTCCATAACTTGGATTCCTTTGCTAAAAAAAGTAGATTCTTGGGAGTTCCTCTTTGATCACTCTCCAATTTCGTATTCCTTGGAGTATGATACGAAGACAAGCACAGAAACCCCTGCCCATTGTCAACTAGGGTTTCTCTACCCTTTCACCTTCATGCTAAACTAATTTTAGCAAAAAGAAAATAAATTTGTATTTTTTTATCAAGGTTCGAACCCATACTCACACCAATGTTAATTCCATGCACAACCATTCAACCAATTCATGTTTCATGATATTTAATATAATCTATGATTATATTATCGCCCAACATGATCAAGCATATTAATAAAAATAATAATAAATTAAATAACGCATAAATGGCATACTTAAGACTTGAACCAAAGTCCTTTCACACAACCAAGTACAATCAACCATTTAAGCTAGTACTTTTTCACAACATAAAAATCAATAATTAATGTATTAAAAGCTCCCACTACCCGCATTTATTTATTAATTAATTATTTAATTATTTAATTTTCACGGGTCTTACAAATTTTGTTGTTTCAATTTGGCCATTTGGATGATCACCAATGCAAAAATTGCACCTTAAAATTTATTGAGATGTACTAGGTACTATAGCTCCAACCTGATTTTTATTTCCTAATTCACCAAACTTTGATTAGGCCAAGATTGCAACCTTATTTTTGCCTTTCTTATGAAGGAAAAGGAAAATAATTTGAGGTAGGCTACCTCCTCATCCTCTCTTGATATTCCTATAGTGCCACATAATTCGTAGAAGGTGGTTAGGCAATTGTAGGGATCCTAATTGTTAAGTCATGCAAACTGATTTGAAGTAATCAGTGACAGTAGGTCTCACTATGTTTGAAAATTTCCTTGGCCCCTGCTGTTACACATAATCTCTTAGCAATATCCTTTGTTCAGTAGGTTCTCCCATTTGTTTTTCTTGGTTTTGCTGAATTGGACTTGGATAAGTTAATCTTCTTCGATCTGTTGCTCGACCTGCTCATGTTGCTTTCTCTTCCTGCTTTTGTAGTTATTTCTCCTTGCAGTCTTCTCAATTTCATGATTAAACAACAAAGTTTTTTCATGTTCTTTTCTTGGAATATAAGATCAACCCAAGGCCAAGTGAGCAAGCGAATAATGAAAGAAAATAGAAGCAAGATAGACTAAAAATTGCACATTTTTTTATACACATATACAAAAAACTTAAACTTACTACCAATTATTACTTTTATCTTTGCTCAAATCCTCGACAACGATGCCAACAACTTGTTTACCAGTTAAGGATGTAAATTATCTATCAAGTGTACTAGTTTGATTGTAACATAACAAGGTCGTATGCACAAGTACTTGGTATGAAAAAATAGTAATTTAGAATATATTCAAGTTTGTGATAAAACACTGATAAGGGTTTGACAATTTTAAATAGAGGTTTGAATAAAAGATAAAGATAAGTGATGTGGATTATGACGTTGGAATTGAACTTGATTTCTTTCACTCAATTGCACTACCCTTGATTCTCCATAGAGTCTTGTTTAGTTCATTTACTTGTTCCTAATTCCATAAAAGTAGTCCTTAAAATTTTTGTAAATTTTCAATGTCAAAATCATGAAAATTGATTCTTACTTAGCTTGTTTTTGTCATTTGAGTTTTTGATTTTCTAGTAGATCAATAACATGTTTAAAGAAATACTGTCTCATTGAAATAGAAGTTGGCCAAGAGCTTCTAAAAACTTTTCCTTTGAGTTTTAATTGAATATTTGTTTAGGACATGTCACACCTATTGCTAATTGATTTTGGAGTTGATAAAAAATTTCTAGTAGCTCTTAAATTTCAATTGAGGAAAACATAAGACATTGTCTCATAAACTAAAAATGAACAAATCTAAAAACTAAAACAAAATAAAAAAACCCAAGACATATAAAGAAAAATAGGAAAAAATGAATAGGGTAACTCAACTTCTAAACTACACTGATGCATTTGCTTACTCTTTTGGTTTATGACTTGAATTGTTTAGTGAGCATCATAGAGTGTGTAATCTGTTGTTTAATTTCATATTAACAAAATATAAGTGTAATTTGTTTGTTCTTGATTCTACTTACATTTTATTTTAGTTTTGTACTCAAGTTCTAGGCCTAATCACTAGGACCTTTTGTGTCCTTATTTTTAAATTTTTCTTAACTTTTGCTTGTCTTTCTTATTGATTTTTTTTGTGTTTGTCATATTTATTCTTTCATGTGAAAGTATTTTGGTTTCAAATTAGCTTATCTTGACTTTGTTCTTATTTTTTCAAAGATTGAATGAAATTACTTAAGTCTTCCTTTATTTCTCAAGAACTCACCTCTTCTCAAGGTAACATTTTAGTGTTGGACGAAGAATTGTTGAAACTACTTGTTTGGTGACCTTAAAAGGAAGGAATGCAAAAAGATTGAAAATTGGTGAAAAGACTTCAATTAAGAGTTGGACCGAAAGCTACACATAAAATTGAATGCAAAAAAAATATATATTTTCAAAACAATGTTTTTTAGTTTTTTTTTGTTGGTATGACTATCAAAGGGTATTGTTATTTTACCTTTCCTTTTGAAAATATTTTTCTTGGTTTCCTTTTACCAAGAAAATTTATTACATTTTTATTTATGATTTTCAGTAGATTGTTGTATTGAATAAATGTGGTCGTATTTTAAACATAATTTGGATTTAAGGACAAATACTTCTACAAAAAAAAGAGGAAATGATGAAAATCACCCGGTCATCAAAACTATGACTAATACGATAAAAGAAAATAAAGCCTCAAAGAAGAAGATTCTCCTAATTTGATGAGTAGAACATTATGATTTTCTTCTTTATTGTACAAATTATATAGGTATACTTTCTTCTTGTATTTTGTTTTAGGATTTTGTAGCAACATAAGTGAGCTTTTTTTCGGCCTTGATTGAATTGAGCATGAAAAGTTAGCTAAGAATCCTAGAGAAGTATGGAAAATTCGGCCAAAACATGAAGAGAAGGCTTGAAGCATGAAAATGTAGGTCTTGTGTGCAACCCTTGGACGTCCACTTTGAACCTCATTAGTACCACATCTTGTGTCATGAAGTGTCAAAGGACTGTGCATCTATAAATAAGACTCCTTGATCCATGTATAACTCACCTTTGATGGATAAGAAATGATTTAACTAAATTTTTTATCTCCTTGGTTTTAAGATCATACATGAAAATACTTTTCTCATGATTCTTCTCCACGTAACCTTTCGGGAGAGGAGCAATGTGAGTTTCTTTTAGAAATTAAAAAAGTTTAAGAATTTTCATTTTTCTTCCACTATGTGGAGAAAGTTTTTCCATCTGCCATTGAGTTAGATGATGGGTGAGTTACCAAGAAAGAATGACCATTGCCTACCAAACGGTGTATATGACTCTTTTATTCTAGAAGAGAGAGTTCCAAATAACAAAAGGAAGAGAGACATCTATTTAAAATATTAAACTTGTACATTTAAATTGATCATAAATAGGGTTAAATATGTTTTTGGTCCCTTAACTTTCAGTAAATTTTGGAATTAGTCTATTTTGAAACTTTGGACCAATTTAGTCCTTCATCTTTCGGAATACGTGGATTGTATTTGAGTTGTTTATACTGTTTGACACATTTTTGCTTTAATGTTAAATCAAATAATATTGTGAAACGTGCTTGAAAGGTCAAATAAATTTAACAAAATTTGATTAAAAGGACTAAATCCACGTATTTCAAAAGATAAAGGACTAAATTGGTTCAAAGTTTCAAAATAGACTAATTCCAAAATTTACTGAAAGTTAAGGGACCAAAAACATATTTAACCCTCATAAATATTATCATACTTATTAAGCTTTTTGTTACTTAACTAGTTCCAAAATATTTTAACTTCTAAGGTTGATAAAAAAAAAGAAGAAAATCTATCATAATCACAAATGAAAATGAAAATAAAAGATACGGTTGAAGAGGTGAAGAAAGAAAATGAGGATGTTAAGGTTCTAACTCTCTCCTATTGTTCAAATCTTCTTTCTCACTCGATCACTCACTCTCTTTCGCTTCCTGTCTTCACCATACAGTTCTTGCAATCATTCAAAGGCTCACTACGATGGAATTCACAGACAGAGGTAAAATTCTGCACATCTCATTGTAAAATGAGTATGCTTTTCATTCATGTCACTATCTCATTGTAAAATGAATATGCTTTTCATTTATGTCACTAAATCACTCGAATTCAGTTATTTATAACCCATTCTAACAAAACATCATGTTTTAACAGATTAAGAACAGAAAAACATAAAAAAAAAGCAACTATGTAAAGAGTTGTAACAAATTTTCTCCCCCATCAACCTAGGATTTGACCCTAAGGCCTAGATTGAATGATTCAATTGAAATCACTTAACAAGGGTAGGTGTGCTCATGCCGAATCGGCACCATAGTATGAAAGACGACGTGAATTTTCAAACCCAGGGGTAACTCCAATTTGTAAGCAACAACTCACACTCTTCGTATAATCTGATATGGACCACAATACAGTGCTCTTAATTTATGAAATGGTGTATTAACTAAAGTCTATTGTTTATAAGGTTGGATCTTTAGGTAAACCCAATCATCAACCGCATATTGTTTTCAATCTCTGTCTGAAACTATTTTCGTTGGCCAACTATGTAATCTAATAACATTATCCATAAATAGTTTTGCTACCTTGGCCACCCCAAAGAATGAGATAGAGTCAAAAAAATGAGCACTTTTAGTCAATGATATAAAAAATAACAAACATAAAATTAGATTCAAGGAAGTCTAGTTATAAAATCCATAGATATAGATATCCATGCCTAAGTAGGAATAGGTAAAGGTCGTAAAATATCAATAAGTAATTGAAGTGATGGCTTATTTTTTTGTCAGAAATGACAATTTTGTACCCATTTCTTAACCTCATTTTGCATAGTTTTCCAATAAAATTGGTCTTTCATTCTTTTATAAGTTAAATCATACCCGAAATTGCCCTTAAGAGCGGAATCATGAAACTTTTGCAGAATTTGAGTCTTCAATTCTGGATCGTTCCCCACGACAAGCTTACTCTTTCATTTTAACACATCACCCTCTCATGTAAAATGTTTCTGAGGTTGATGTCACATAGGATGATATCAACTATCTTTCTTAGCTCCTTATCAAGTGTTCCAAAAATCAATTGCACGAGTAATGAATTGAGATCTCAGAGTTAACATTGTAGCTATTTTACCGTGTGAATCTTTTCGTGACAAGGCATATGCTGCTACATTGTCTTTCCCTTTCTTATATTCAATTTTGAAGCCTAATCTCATGAGTTCTTTTAATTCCAAATTCTGCATTATTGTTGTTGGAGGCTGTTTCAACAATCAATATATCGTCAAAGAAAACTAAAATAAAATTACACAGATAAGATCTAAAAATATCATTATTCTGAAAGTTACTTGAACATTATTAAGACCAAAGGGTAAAACTAACCAATCATATAGCTCATTATGAGCTCTAAAGGCCGTTTCGTATGTATCTTTCTCATTCATCCCCACTTGGTTATAATCACTTTTTAAATCTAATTTGGAAAATTATTTAGCTCCTTTTATTTCGTAAAAAAGATCTTCAATTAATGGTTTGGGAATTTGATTTTTATCGTAAGGGCATTTAGCTTTCTAAAATTTGTGCAACATCTCTAAGACTCATCTTTTTTCTTGACCAAAACCACAGGGGAAGCATAAAAGCTAGAAAACTCTAATGAATTCGGTAGATAGTAGAGACTTAATTTGGAAGTGTGGATACCTATAAAGTTTTAAACAAAAATGTATATCACTAGGTAAAACGATTTTATGGTCAAATTGTCCTTGGGGAGGTATATTTGTAGGATCTTGAAATACTTCCTGAAACTGGTGTAGGAGTTTATCCAGTTGGCTTTGTTGAGAAAGTCAAAGCCATGTTGCCATCAACTTCCGTGGCATGAACATAAACTGCAACCTGGATAACCAACAACAGTTATTGACCTTTTGTCGTTTTCAAATTTCCAAATAAGAGCCTATTAGTATCAATATTTTGTCCAACCTGTGACGTTAATGTCTCTCTTTGATGCTGAAAAGTCATGGTTAGTTAAGCATAATTCCAAGATATTACTCTTAAGTTTTAAACCATTGCATGCCTAAAATTACCCCAAAATTATTGCTAGGCAAAACAAGAAAATCAACTAGAAACAAGTGATATGATTATCAAATTTTCACGTAACTTGTCGACAAACTTTTGTAATTCACAAATGTTTGTCAGAGGCAATCATTACAGAAAAATATTTAACCATTGATATTCCAAGTTGGTATTTCCTGAACCATTGAGACGCTTTGTTATTCCCTGCAAACCTTCATCTCGAAGGCGCACTAAGCTCACGGTTTCCTGAATTGTGGATGGCTTATGCAACCCAACAAAAGTTTCAAATTCGATATTAAGACCTGAAATAAAGAAACTTAAGGCAATGTCCTCCGAAACTGAAACTCTAACTAAAATATGATCAAAATTTTCCAAATATTCAAGTAAAGAACTTCCTGTTTCAGTTTAGTAAGCTCTGCCACCAGATCATCAAAAACACCATCGTCAAAACGATTACCACAACAATTTTTAATCTAAAAGTAAAGATTTTGTATGTAATGGCGCTACCACGAAAACGCCTTTCCATTCATAGACAATAACAACAATCTGGCACGTTGATTCAGAGGGATTCCTTCTAATTCAAAGAATTGTTCATCAAAAGATGAAAATTGTAATTGAGTTCTGTCAAGAACTCCATCAGTAGTTGCTGGCGAATAGTGGGTGTAATTTGAGATTCTGACTGCAACATTGTGCTTTTGTAAAGCTAGTAAAGCTGGGTGAATTCTTATGCTTCTGCCATCTTTTTCTCCAAGGAATCCATGCGGCTGTCTAGTTCTTTGTTATGCTTTTCATTCATGTCACAAAATATTCTATTTTAACATATTAAGAGCAGAAAAAACACAAGCAATCCTAATTCTGTACAGAGGATGAGATCCAAGAAAATATTATATTTGAAGAAAATCATCTAAATGGCATTTGTTTCAGAAAATGATGAATAAAATATGATATAGAATTTAAGTAAAAAAATATTTTGTATTTGTATAGATTAAATATTTTAACTTCATTTTTATGTGTGATATATTTAATATTTATTTCATTTCACTTGGTTTTACTTAAAAATGTTATATTTTATTTATTACAAATCTTCTTATTATAACAAGAATCTATTCACAATTTAAAAAATCATAAAACGATTACCGATTCAATAACTATGTTAAGATTATCACACATTTCAATGTCTTTGACAAATTACATAAATCAACAACATAGACACATTTAGATCTGATCCATTTAGAGGCAAAAGAATCAGAAAGAAAGAAAGGAAACAAAACATCATAACAAGCTACGACAAATTGCATTCCAAATTATATAGAAGTCAAAGGATTAAAAGCCAACATCAATGCCCTCCAAGCTAATAAACAAGTTATTCAATTGTTTATCTGAAATGGCATGCGCAGATGACTCAACCAAAAGCCCGTACTATATATAATAAGCAAATACAATTTCTCCCATTCCCCAACTCAACAAGCTTGCCTATTTTTTGCCTCTGCCACCACCTGCATTATTTCCTCCTGCAGCCTGAGCAGCTTTCTTAGCCGCTTTCTCCTGCAATGCTTTCGCATCCCTGCACACCAAGTAAACACAATGTCAGATCAAGGCTTCAAATTCCATCATCCCAAAATATTACAATAAAATGTGCTCTCCAACCACATTGCAGCCACAATTGGTCGCAGCATTTGGTCATAATTATACCAACTTTGGTAATTATTGAGTCTGAATGAACATTTACAAATATGTTCATTGAATTTGGTTGGTAATTGTAAATTTAAAACACGACGAGTGCAGACAACACAACACGGTATTTATCACATCCTTTTAAAGATACACATAACTATTAGTTCAAATTCATTGCAAACTCCATAATCAAGACAATAAATAAGAGACTTGGAGCCTCTGGTTACGTAAGATAAACTTCAATATGTTCCAGTCCTTCAAAAATAACTAATATTTGATTTTAAGTCTAATTCATTTTCACAATAAATCCCAATTTATACTTTATAATTTGGTCATTCTCTCGCACATGATTCCTACAACAAAAATTGCTTTTCATTTAAATTTCAATATGCTCAATAGCTTAAACACAGAAAGCGAGAAAGAAAACAACCTTTCCCTGCGCTGTTCAGGAGTCAAGCCATCATCCTTAGATTGCTTAGTTTTTCCACCAGCTCTTGCCTGAGCCCTTTCACGATCTCGGTCCCTCTGGTTACCGCGTTCGCTTCAGTTAAGTCAAAACAACGTTATTAAATGAAAAAAAAAAAAAAAAAAAAAAAAAAACAAAAAAAAAAAAAAAAAACCAAAAAAAAAAAAAAAAAAAAAAAAAAAAAAAAAAAAAAACACACAAAAAAAAAAAAAAAAAAAACATCAAAAGGAAAATCATACATAAAGTTTATTTACCCCACAATTAATTAAAAAAAAATATCACTGATTGAC
>Ga0099822_1011154_pt1 | contig 11018 bp, 7 predicted proteins | sample CowpeawhiteBW_FD_76839 | JGI IMG/M metagenome (GOLD analysis project Ga0099822, IMG submission 76839) | Root nodule microbial communities of legume samples collected from California USA - Cow pea white BW | ecosystem: Host-associated > Plants > Roots > Nodule | place: USA: California | collected... | reverse complement strand
TAGTGATTTTTTATTTGTTTGTTTTTCAAGAATCAATCGGAGAAAGGGGACTTGTTGATCTAAGCACTAATTATGGTTAAATATTTATTTTTTAAAATATTTTTGTAAATACCCGCGGATACCTGTGGATACTCACGGATATGAAAAAAATATACGGGTACCTGCATAACGGATACCCGACGGATATGGGTACGGGTACGGGGCAAATATTTATCCAGCGGGTAGGATACGGGAGAGCTACTACTCGTACCCTACCCGCCCTGTTGACATCCCTATCCATAATATCATCATACATTCTTTCTTAAAGAAAATTTGATCTCAAATTTTAACTATTTATTACCTACAAAGAAACATACAAGCATAAGTTATAAAAAGAACTCAAATCTAAAATAATTCAAAAAAAAATCTATCTAAATTAAGAGTTGGACTTGTAAGAGTATCTTATTATTAATGTGTTTGGAGATCTTCCTTCATAATCAAAGACGTATCAAACAATTCCAAAAAAAGGTTTCTATTTACAAAGATACAAAGAAGAGAATCTTAACAAACAGCAAAAGTAAAAGAGTGTCTCTGAACGCTATACAAGTTTTATTAAATGAAAAACAAAAAGGCATTATTGTAGGAGTACTTGTTAAAACATTTGGAGCCTTTAGGAACTTGTTTTAACCATTGAAATTAACTTTCTTATATGCTTGTGTTCCTTTCTGTGATCATACATTTTGTTGTTCACCTTTATTCTTCAAATAATTGCATTAACGTATTCTAGCAAAGTCAAGCCCATATCTCCACTAAAAGTCAGAAAAACAATAATTAGCACAAGTAATAGAAAAATAAGATGAATGTCCTTAAGTTATGCACTATCACTCAAATTCCTCTTTAGTTCTTAAGAAGAACTTTCAATCAAAATATAAAAAAATTTACATTCAAAATAAAAGATGTAGTAAATGCAAGTCCAACTTAGGAAAACAAGAAAATTAAAACTCCAAATTAAAACAAAAAGAAAATTAAAGAGAAGTCAGGAAGCACAAAAATCAAGGAATAGGCTAAACCAAAAGAATAAAAAATATAACAACTCTAAAAATATGGCAAAGAAACAAACACTAAGAAAATATTAATCTAAACTATGTATTTAAAATTCCCACTTGAAATATAAAAAAAAGTAAGTTTAAAAATTAGAAAAATTCAATCTCTAACAAACAAAAATGTTCCTAACAATTCAACTCAATACTATGTCTCCATATAAGAATTAGAGAAAATAAAAAACTCACAAGAAAATTACAAACAAAAGAGACTCAAATCAAAGTTTAAAAAAAAGTAGGTTGTTTACTAGCATAGTGCAATTTTATTTGGATATTACAAAAATAGTGTAGGTTCTGAAAAAAATTTCATCCTAACAAGTCATGAAAAGTTGGAACGACTTTATTATAAAGAAGTCATGTTATTCAAATACGATTTCACTTAAATTGGATTGAAATCGTGCCAAAACAACAAGACTTTCTTGTAGAAGATAGAGTTGTCAGACGACTTAAATTAAAATTTGATTACCTATTTAAGCAAAGTTGTGTCATTATGGGAGACTTCAATGATGGTTATGAAATGAAGAAGTTGTGTCATTATAGTGAGACTTCATTAATGCTTATGAAATGAAGAAGTCGTATCATTATGGAGAGACAAAAGTGATGGTTACGAAATGATGATGTGCCATTATGGTGAGACTTTGGTGATGTTTATCAAATGAAGAAGTCATGTCGTTATAGAGAGAGTTCATTCATTTTCCCATTATGATTTGATTTAGAAATTAAATTCTATTTTGGAATCCCTTATTATAAAATAGATTGGATTTAAATTGATTAGAAATTCAGTACTATGTTTGGACATGTTTGGACTTCATTGAAATTGATTTCATTACGTTTTATTATTGGCCACTTAATATGAAAAAAAAAATGTTTGAAGGAGTATTCAATAGTGTCATGAAATCACATTTTAAAACTCCCACGTCAAAGAAACTTAACATTTATTTGCTTAACCTTTCCTTCTCTGATTCGATTTTGCACGCATAGGAAACTAACAAAGATACTATCCGATTTTGTAGACAAAAATAAATCCTTTTTTGAATGTTAATATTTTGTAGCAAAATCTTATTGCTAGATGTAAAAAGCATTAAAAATCCATCAGTTATCAAATCTACATGGTACTTTTTATGTATATCTCAATATATTTTCACTTGTTCCTTCAGCTATTTACATGGGATATAGTGAACAAGAACCTGTCGCTAAAACATGGGAAGCAGTCCAAATTCCCAATTCCTACATCATTGATTGTGGTGCCTCTGCTGGTCACTTCAACCATATATACATATCCTCTTGAATTAGTCAAGACTCAATTAACCATCCATGTATATGCATCAAAAGGATTAAAAAATGTTTGTTTTCTTTTCCATATAAGAGTCTCAGCATCCTATCAAAAAATGAAAGGAAAAAGTTAAACTTGATTAGTGTTTTGCAAAGAGATGTTTATGATGATCTGATTCATGTGTTCTTGAAAATAATTCGAGAAGAGGGTCCTGCAAAACTTTACAATATGCTTGCCTCTGGTCTTATAGGAGTTGTTCCTTTCATATATATCACTGAAGTCTCCCCATAGTGGAATGACTTCTTAATTTCATAGCACCACTGAAGTCTCTCCACAACGACACAACTTCTTCATTTCATAACCATCACTAAAGTCTCTCCATAATGATACGACTTCTTCCTTTTGTAACCATCACTGACATTTTCCCGTATAATGGCACAACTTTGCTTAAACACTTAATTAAGTTTTAATCAAATTCGTCTGATCATTTGATGACTTCATCTTATACATGAAAGTCTCCTTGTTTTGACATGACTTCAACTCATTTTAAGTGAAGTCATGTTTGCCTAACACAGAGTTGTTTATAATGAAGTCGTCTCAACTTTTCGCGACTTGCCTAGTATAAAACTATTTTCAGAATCTACATCAATTTTGTAATATCCAAAACAAGTGTATCGGTACGTAGTAGTATCAACAAGTGTCGTATCCACAAGGATTTAGCAAGTATATTGGTATTTTTTGATTTTTGAGTTTTTGGTTGATAAAGAGTGTAAGTAAAAAAATAGTAGTTATTAGATAGATTGAGTGGAGTAGGGGCTATGAATTGATTTCATCTCATCTTCTTCTACTACACCACTACCATCTTGTTTACTTGCTTTGCAAAACATTCAATGTCCTAGGAGTACTCTTTCTATGTAGATCTAGGATCATGTTTGATACACTAAAACCTAAGGACTCCAAACCCTAGTATGATCTCTCAAGTCGTAGCAGAATGAGTCCTTGCTTTAATGTGCAAGACTTTCTCCTCTAGCATCCATTATGGTATGCCATGAAGCATCCAGTACATGTATGATGATTTGATTGGACCACAGTTTGAGATCGTTTCCTCAACACAAAATCCAAACCAGTTAAACAGATGAGTGATTAAGTCATCATTAAGCATAAATCAAACCACAAACAATAGAATGAAAGCAAAGCTAAATACCCAAGAAGTAGAAGTGAATAGAATCAGAATTGATTATATCAAACTTGGACATTAGAGAGCTCAGCTACTCATAGAATATTACAATGCAATTTCAACAGCATCTACACATAAGATCTACACTAAGAGCACCTCCCTCGTGCCTTACACACCCTATTTTGTCCTAATACTACATTGTGGAGCCTCCACTCAATGCTTGAAATGAAGACCCAAGATCTTTATTTATAGGAATTTTTGGGCAGTGCTTAGCCCGACTTTTGGCACTTAGCCACGCGTCGCCTTAAGTGCTTGAGCACATTCTTTTGTGGCTTAGCTATGCACCGCCTTAAGTGTTGAGCACATTTTCTTATGGCTCAGCCATGCACCACCTTAAGTGTTGAGCACCATTTTGTTGTAGCTCAACTCCAAAAGTCATATTCTGGATTCTTCCTTGACCGCCTTACTAGAGCTCAGCCGTGAATTTGGGGCTCAACTGCATCATTTTTAATTTTTTGAGGAATTGTTGCAAGATCATAAAAATTCATCAATTTCTTTTTTGTTTCTTCTTTTTAGCACCTCATTCTATAATTATAAGCTAAAATAGGTTGTTTACTTACAAAATATGGTCAATTAAAGCATGATAAGTGTCATGTTTATATGGAAACTTTACGCATTCTAGACACTTATCACAACACCCCACTTTAGCTCTTTGTTTGTCCCCAAACAAAGCAAAGCAGAATCATTTTGTACAGAATGGGGAAAAATAATTTTTGGGTTAGTTGGCCCAAGAACTGATATCAAATCTCAAGGCATTGCTCATAGTTCTAAATGGTGTCCATTTAAACTATCAAAATACAAGTGCAAAAATCATTACATAGTTTTGAACACAATTTCTCTCATAAAAATTCTCATTCAAGTCCAAGAGATTTTCCTCCCCAATTGAGTGTTTCACTATCAAAATACAAGCTTCTACTTAGTTTTGTGTTTTTGTTTCCAATCACTATGTACACACAATTAGCATGGATCACTAAGTTCTTTGAAGGGTTATAATGTGACTAGGCTATCAAGAAATTATGGTTTTTCAGGATAAACAAAACCTAGTGATAAAGGAATTTTAACAGTATGCACATGACATGAGTTTCTTTCTTTCTTTTCTAACCTTGTTTGGCATTTTTCATTTCTCCCTTCAAGGTGTATCTTTTTCACTCAACCATTTGGGCTGCATTAATCTGTTTTCAAACTCTTCTTGATAACACTTGGACTTTTCTTTCTTTTTTGTTCCATTGCAACTCCCAATTTGCTTTTTTATAACACACACATACTATTCTATCTCCCTCATCAGTAAGGAAGGTAGGATTTTCACAATTTCAGGCTTAGGGTGAGTGTATGCAAAGATAAGGTTCAAAAAACACAATTCAGTTTATGTTGGGTTAGCTGTTTTGGCTCTAGGCTAAAAATATTCAACAAAGAACATGCCTTGATCCTTTCCTTGCTTCTTATGCTTAATAGAAATAAAAACTTAACACAAAACAAGTGAAATTACTCAAAAAAGATGCCTCACTCATCTCACCTTTGGTGTTTGGCTCTCTCCTCTTACTAGGTGGGTTCTCTCTTTGTGTCAAACTGTGAACTCAATTTTCAATGCATCTTGAAACTTCAAGCACTGGGACTTACCATTTTTCCTGATTTTGTAACTCCTTGAGTCTTTTGAAGATCAAAAAGGTTTTTCTCCCAGTTCTTGTTTCAACCAAAAGTCAAGAAGAATTTTATGTCAATTTCTCAAAAGATATTAACTGCCCAAAATGTTTACTTTTATACTTATACGATAAATAAAAGCAAAACATAAAAAATAAAATAAAACTAAAATTAAAGACATAAATTTAAATGTGCAAGAATTAAAAAGAACTTGATTAGCCAACTTCAGTATTGGAAATTTGGCATTTTCGTTCAAATCCTTGACTTGTTTAGCCAACTTCAGTACTGACTAGTTGATTAGTCAAGGATTCAAAGCCCTTTATTCTAGTTCCCTTTGTTGCACGCAACGTTCATTGAATGTTTCAAGCTAAGATTAGGGATCATCATGATCTTTTCTTGAAATAGATGTGAAGAATAAGGTTAAGAAATGCAAGTTTAGTTTCTACTCCTTTTGTAGTAGGCGGAATGACATATCTTGAAACATTTTTAGGTTTCAGGTGCATTGCACAATCTCGTTAAAGCACAGGGTCCACCTCAAAAGCCTCAAATGATGATTCTTCCATGTCCTTTATCTGTTTGATCAGTCATCTCACTTGTTCAATAAGAGCTTTCTTTTAATCTTTCTCAGCCTTGTTCTTACTTTTGCTTTTAATTTGTTCAAAGATCATATTATCTGCAGAGTAAAACAAAATAAAAGAAATTCTTTCTTTTTTAAGTTTGAAACGTTTCAAATAAGTGGGGATCAGAATTCACAACCCCTGAATATTTTTCGCTCAGCACCAAAATTGGCGCTCAACGTTGAGACCCTTGGAGCTTCTTGGAATTGGTTTTTCAGGTGGCACTCAGCTGCATAAGGTGGTGCTCAGCCACAAAGCGGAAACCCAGAATTGTTCTTCAACTTTTTAGAGGATTGATGACTTCTCCTCTGTGAGATCTATTTCCAATAGCCTAAAACACAAGATTTCAAACAAGACAAGGGGATATATATATATATATATATATATATATCTAGAACTTACCTCTTGCTTAAGATTTGTGTGAAAGGCAAATAGAAAATGAAAACCAAGACTTTAAAAAATGTAAAAATGAAACTATACAACTATACAAACTCAATATTTACGAAATATATACATATTTACAAAAAGAATGGTTAGATCTACCAAATACTTGAATTAAACCCCCAACAACGACACCAAAAACTTGACTATTTTTCACAACTATTTCCCAGTAACTGTACTGGTACGTAGTAGTATCAACAAGTGTCGTATCCACAAGGATTTAACAAGTATATTGGTATTTTGATTTTTGGGTTTTTAGTTGATAGAGAGTGCAAGTAAATAAAAATAGTAGTTATTAGATAGATTGAGTGGAGTAGGGGCTATGAATTGATTTCATTTCATCTTCTTCTACTACACCACTACCATCTCGTTTACTTACTTTGCAAATCATTCAATGTCCTAGGAGTACTCTTTCTATGTAGATCTAGGATCATCTCTGATACATTAGAACCTAAGGACTCCAAACCCTAGTATGATCTCTCAAGTCGTAGCAGAATGAGTCCTTGCTTTAATGTGAAAGACTTTCTCCTCTAGCATCCATTCTGGTATGCCATGAAGCATCTAGTACATGTATGATGATTTGATTGGACCACAGTTTGAGATCGGTTTCTCAACTCAAAATCCAAACCAGTTTGAGAAATTGCTACAAAATCATAAAAAATTCATCAATTTCTTATTTTTCTTCTTTTTAGCACCTCATTTTGTAATTATAAGCTAAAATAGGTTGTTTACTTACAAAATATGATCAATTAAAGCATGATAAGTGTCATGTTTATATGGAAACTTTACGCATTCTAGATACTTATTAGGTACATTCATCACTTCCAATTTAAACGAAGAAAAACCTTGACAGTAAAAGATGATATGAGAAGATGGAAAAGAAGAACAATAGAAGGAAGCCACCAAACACAAGTTCATATTTTACTTCCTTCACTTCTACAACTTCTTCATTAACCCCTCAAAGTTTTAAAATGGTCATTTTATCTCCGTGTGAAACTACTTTTGGAATATATTTTTTGGAAACTTTAAAAAATAAGCTTTTTAGAATTTTCAGAATAAAATTTTCAAAAAAAAATTTTTGAAGTAAAATTTTCAAAACAATTTTAAAAAACAAAACATATTGAATGTATTCCAGAATAAAATTTCAATAATATGATTTTCATTATAAATGTAAAACCCTAGCAAATGGTATTTTAGAAGTGATAGTGATTTAAAAATAGCAGGACTCGATTTTTTAATATTAAAAGGTTTTAGTTTAAATAGTTTTGTTATAAATGAGTTTCATTATTTTAAAACACATCATCTCTTTAGAAATTACTTTTCTAGAGTTTTCTGACTTATCTTTTGGAGTTCTCGTTCTTTATTCGCTTGATTGAAGATTTGAGATTGTAGAAGTGCTCCTCGTGACGAGCTCTTCAATTCTGACCGATCAGTTTCTCCATTCGTGTAAGTTAAGTTTCAATCATTTTTCCTTTGTCTTCTTCTAGTTTTTGTTGAATGTCAAGCTTTTCTACTTGCATGTTTCCTTATAATCTTCTATATCAATCTCTCTTGATCAGTGATCATAATAGTAGGTCCTCATCATTCTTGTGATGTTTTTATGTGTAGATAGAGCATCATGTGTACTTGGACGTAGTTTGGTGTTACAAGACTTGTTTGGGTTGTATTTTACAAGTATGGGAAGCTAGGTTTCTATTGAATTTTGGTGTGAACTGGTCATCTTGGTAGTTAATTGTGATGTGGTGTGTTGGATTGATAAGTTGTACGTTGAACTGTTTGATATTTTATTTGTGTTTGGTGTTAACTGTTTGATAATTTTGATCTTGTATTTTAATTCGCCAGGTGCCACTTTGGGACTGTTGGGGGCTAGAAGTCAGTGGGTTTCATTGGCTAAGCATTAGGCGCCACTTTTCTAGCGTCGGCGCCACCCTGTTTTTCTTGTTTGCATTCTCTTGGTAAAATGAGGGTTCACACTTCATTAACCGTGAGATCGAGCTAAAATTTTAACAATTGATTCTTGACACGTGATTATTCACTTTGACTGGTGGGATCTTTGTTTTGAAGTTTGTGATTAGATAATGATTTTCACCATTTTGATATACTTTGTGTATGTATATATATGAGATTGTAATTGAATGTGATGAATTAAAATTATACGAGAATATGATGAATGAGCTATGTATGATTGTTCGCTATGAGAAACTTTGTGTGAAATCATGTTTTATAGAGAAGTGATGAGGTTATAAGTATAAAAGTGAATTAGTGGAATGAAATGGTTAAAGTTGAATTGCATCCTTGTTTGAATCTTGGCTTCTGAGGATAAAGTGAAGCCCTCACTAGTAGATTGTTATGCATTGCCTAAGGATATGTGTTGTTCATAAGTTATCCTATATACTCCACTAGGTTTACAAACTTATATAGAGTGTTGTGGCCTAGGTGGTGAGAGTTGAAGGAGGTTCTTATAGTGGAATTAGGAATGGGACCACTAATTTGGCGATGCCATAAGTAACTTACCATGTCCATAGGAAATTGATTCATATTTGTTAGGTCAAGTGGATCTAGGGCCCTTATCGTAATCTACTTTTATGATAGGTGCAAAACTTATATCTAAGTCAATGTATAGATCTGAATAATTGAGTCTAGAGAATTTGTAATTGTATGTTTGGTATTTTGTTATGAATATTTAAAATATGTTATATGATTATTTCTTTTATAAACTAGCTTACCCTCTTTTGTTTGTTGTTTGTATGTGTTGTGTTCTTCTTTTACAATGATCGCCTTATTAGTGTGAGCAAATGGAAATACAAGTGTAGAGGCACCTCTTGATGTTGAGAAGTCAATTGTTTGAGCGATGAGCGACTTTAGATCATGTTAGGTATAATATTGTAATAGGATCCTAGTATAGTAGCTTGAGAATGTATATAAGTGATATTACTATAGTCTTATCTCGTAAGACTATACTAATTTACGATATACATTGGTTTATCTGTCTTCTAAATATTCTTAATGAAATGTTTTATTTTAGTAGTATTAATGTTACAATAAACTTTGTGATATCTTTTTGAAACAACTTTTTCAAAATAATTTTACATGAAATGTGTTTTGGAAAGAATTTTTCAAAATACATGAAGTACATTTTTTGAAACCATTTTTTTCTGCATTTTTTTTCTTTCATTGCAACATTCATGTGGTCTTTTTCTTCTATAGTAATAATGGACATAGTGAAGGTAACAGTGTAACACCAACAATAACGGATGTGATATAATAATGCAAATATTTAAATATTTCACTTTGTAGTTAGTATTTGTGGGGTTGCAGGAAGCAATAACCCAAAAGTTTTTTTCTGTCCCCAAAAGGATGTTTAAGTCAAACCGTAAATCCACCATGAAAATAAAAGTTATACTGTATGGACCAATCGGCTGACCGCCGACCAGTTGAGATCACTTCCAAAAAGATTTCCCAAGGAAGTGTGACACGACTCTCCCCTTCTGTCATTTGCCAATTATCCTCGTTACTACATCGGTTGGTCAATCACCGGCCTGTTGAGATCTAAGTGCCAGCGAATCATTTTCAAGTTCAAGTTGCGATGCTCGACATATAACACTACGATGTGATTATCACTCCGGAGATTATGAAGATATGTGTGGCATCGGCCAGCCATTGGTCACTCTCAACACATCACTACGATGTGGCGAGCACTTCGGAGATTATGAAGACATATGCGTCATCAACCTGTCATCAGTCGATTTCCCCTTGCATTGTCAGTACACTAATACAAAAAAGGCTTTTAACGTCGGATATTTTCAGTCTTTGACGTTTGCCCAAACACCGACGTCGTGTTGGGTGACGTCAAAATTGACGTCGGAAAGCAGAGCAGACGTTAATTAACGTCGGGGCCAGGAGAGTCAAACGTCAAATAACGTCTGTCAAGGTTCTACCAAACGTCAAACAATGCTGTTTTTTTTAAGTTTTGTTATTTTTACAACATTCCCACACCTGAAAATCAGAAAAATTCCATAATAGTTTCTAAAAGCTTTTCTTAAAAGTATTAACTTCCATATTCCATAACTACTAGTTAATCAATAACTAGAAAAAGCCATTGAATCAAATGCCTTGTAGTTTAAAAAAAAATTAGTATAACAATATTGCATAGCTATGATAGTTTATACTACATAAATTTGTTAGGTATTTGTTATCCTCATGCCATCAGCTTAATCTTATGTCGAGAGAAGAAAATAACTCTAATAGATTACAAGAGATGTCTCATAACAAAATCAGACCAAAGAGAAACAAAAGACATGAAAAAGAACATTACCTTAGTTACTTGCTGGTTTTGAGGTCCTTGATTTAACCTTACCTCACTCACCCATCTTAATAGAGAACTAAAGATCAAGGAGTGACCACCTAAATATTACTCCAAGGCAACTTAGAGGTCAGTTTAAAGAAATGTAAACACTTCAACATCATTCGTAAAAAAGAAAAAATACTAAGAACTCTCATGTAAGGAAAACATAAACTTTATAGTTCATGGAATGAGTCATCCTTCATTATTCACTCCACCTTAAATTCATTATGACTCATTTTCGTATGGAGTTCACAACATTGATCACCACATCACGCTCATTTACCCTCCAAATTAGATACGTAGGTTATCAATTCAATTTCAATTTCAATTTCAAACGACATGCATAATTAAAAGTCTAAAAGGAGGCAATCCACATGAGAGTGTCTGG
>Ga0099822_1011149_pt1 | contig 11021 bp, 6 predicted proteins | sample CowpeawhiteBW_FD_76839 | JGI IMG/M metagenome (GOLD analysis project Ga0099822, IMG submission 76839) | Root nodule microbial communities of legume samples collected from California USA - Cow pea white BW | ecosystem: Host-associated > Plants > Roots > Nodule | place: USA: California | collected... | reverse complement strand
TTTATTTTATTTATATATATATATATATATATATATATATATATATATATATATATATATATATATATATATATATATATTCACATTCACACTTATCACACTAAGACTCAGTTATTTTAATATTAAAAGGTGTTAGTATAAATATAATTATTATAAACGAATTTTATTATTTTAAAACAAATTATTCTTTTAGAAACTATTTTTTTAAAGTTCTCTGACTTCTCTTTAAGGGATTCTCCTTATCTATTCGTCTGATTGAATATATGAGACTGTAGGAGTGATCCTCGCGACAGATTCTTCAATTTGGACCGATCAGTTTCGTCGTTAGTGTAAGTTAAGTTTCAGTCATTTTTCTTGGTCTTCTTTTGTTTTTATTACATGTGAGACTTTTTCTGCTTGCATGTGATGTTTTCATCTTCTATATGAGTCTCTACTGATCAGTGATGATAACAATATGCCCTCGTCGTTCTTGTGATGTTTTTATGTGTAGATAGAACATCTTGGGAGTTAGGAGCATTTGGTGTTCTTAGAATGTTTGGGTCTGTAGAGTTGCTTTGTCAAGTAAGAAAAGCTAGTTTTCCGTAAAATTGATCATCTTGATAGTTAATTGTGTTATGGTTTATTGAATTCATGAGTTGTATGTTGAATTATTTGATATTTGATCTATGTTTGGTATTGATTTGGGAAAAGGTTTGGATATGTGTTTTGAGCGATTAGGTACCAGTTTTGTACTCTCTAAAACCATTGGGAATTAAAAATATTAAAAGGAAAGGTACCCAATTAGTCAAGTACACAAGATCAACTTTCCCCCAAATTGTTGTTTCTGAAACACCATTGGGCGCTGTTATAGTGCTGTCGAGCGCTAGGCACAGACTTCATGTCGTCGGGCGCCACTTTTGGACCATTGGGCACTAGAAGTTAGTGGGTTCTAGGGGCTGGGCGTCGGGCGCCACCTTTTCAGCATCAGGTTCCACCCTGTTTTTCTAGTCTACGTCCTCTTGGTAAAATGAAGATTCTCACTTCTTTAACTATTGGATTGAACTGGAATTTTGATAGCTGATTGTAAACATATGAATCTTCAATTTCACCAGCGATGTCTTTGTTTTGAAGTCTTTGGTTAGATAAATTATTTTCATCGTTTTGATGTACATTGTGGTCTTGTGTTGTTTTCTTCTTTAGTGATGATCATCATTTTGGTGTGAGCAGATGAAGTTGCAGGCTTAGAGGCACCTCTGGAGGACGAGGAGCTATCAATTAGAGTAGGTAAAGGTTTTGAGGAGCTTTAATAGTAGTTAGTTTGTGTATAGAGCTTGTTGGTTTAGTTGGTTTGTATAAAGGATACATTTTTATAGTCTTGTCTTTTGTAAGACTGTATTAATATACTTTATACATTGAATTACCTATTTTGAATATTATAATGAAACGTCTTATTTTATTAGTTTTAAACTACTAAAATGGGATGTTACATTTATGGTATCAAAGCAGTTCATCCTCTTGATGACCTGGATGTTGTGGGTTTGTCAAATCTTGCTTGTATTGGAGTTTAAGTTTAGTAGGATTTGTTTACAAAAATGGAAGTATTAAGAACAAAAAATGTCTGGATAGAGTGATGAGGGTGCACAATCATGACTATATAAGAGATAGTTTTCCTTTCTTAATCCTAAAGGTTTGGAAAAAGTAAAAGTTGGGGTTGTTAGAGGGTGAGTTAGAGTTGTAGATTGAGTTTTGTCTTGTATACCTTTTCTTGTCCGGTTTGTGTCTCTGTGGTTTGTGTTCAATGTCTATGGTAATAGAGGAATACATATACAAGGTTGACTTGACCTGCTTACCTTTACGAGGGTTGGGTAAGGCCTTTGAGACAATCTTTTGCCTCGAAGATATGAGGTAATAATAGATTGTATATCGATGACGATGAAAGCTAAATATTGGTTTAATGGGCAAAGAGATGATGTTAGAAGTTCAAAAGCAACACTTTGGATAGGGGCAGTTGCAAGATCGGGTTTTGAGATTGTATACCATAAGTTTTACAAGAGGAGTTGAGTCTAGGTGTTAGAATAAGAGGAAATATTTGTGTGTGCTCATGTAGCAAGGTTTGAGAAATCAACTTGGTTTTACATCTCTACAATATTTGAGTTTTAAGGTGGAAGTTGTGGAAGGAAGGTTTGAGGTTAAAGCTAAGAAGGGTAGGGACCATGAAGTGTATAAGAAAGGAAAATCTCTAATGGGAGGTTAAAATGAAGCAGAGCTTTCAAGATCAGTTAGATAGGATGATATTTTCTAAGTAGATGGAAAAACAATCATCTGATAAAAAGGAAGTATATTAGGGGTTTTATATCAGATTAGCATCAATAGAAGGTAGTTGGATTTTCTTAGCAGGTAGCAGCATCAAAGTTGAGAATAACAAGGATGTTTCAAGGGAAATGGTTCACATGAGAAAGAGATTTGACCTTGGGCTGAGGTAAAGGATTTCAAATGTTGGAAAAAGCGCATCATTAAAATTTGATCTAGTGGGAAAGGCAAAACTAGTAATGGCAAAACACAATGAAGGATGAAAGGAGAAGAAAAGTCTTGAATAGCTGAAAAGGATGTCCGCAATAGCTGGTGCTAATATGGTTAGCATGAGTGCCCTAATTCAAAGATATAGGTTACACAGGTGGTGCTTGGACTAAGGTATTTGGTTTTGTTTGGAGTCGTATACCTTTTGGTGTTGCCATCATGATAAATGAGTTGTTGTTGTTAGCAAAAAGGTGTATAAGTTAAGTTGGTGGTTTTGCTACAATTACAATCAAGTGAAAATTTGATAGGGTGTGTGGCATGTTTTATGAGGATCAAAGGATTCAAATTCAAAGTTTACGTGAATTATTTCCCTTGCAAGTTTGGAACATAATCTAAAGGGTGACTTGGTTGTTTTCCAAGCTCATGCTTGTGGATTGTGGTATCATAGGAATCGATGTTCTTTGTTTCAAGAGGGTGAGTAAGTGATTGTGCATCAAGTGTGGAACAAGTTGAAAAGTGAAGACAAAGTGTTACGTGTATTAGTGCTTATCTAGCAAAGGCCAACGAAGAACAAACACAAAGGATCTCAATTGTGGAGAAGTTTTTTGTTATGTTTTGAAGCATATACTAGAACTATCACTAGAAGCGATGAGGTTCACTATTGCATTGGTATCTAAAGCAAAACTAGTGTCAATAGTTCCTTATTGGAAGGTTTCTGCTGAAAGTGTGAAGTTAAGAAAACAGGTGGAGGAGCTGTTTGAAAAGCAATGGTTTAATCGAAGTGTGTCATTGTGAGATATACAGTCTAACGAATCTGGAAAGAGAAGTAGTTGTATGTTAAGATATATAGGTGTAAATGTGTTTAAAGGAAATGAATCTTTTAGGATAGATGGTTGAAATGAGTGGAAACATGATAAGGGAAAGGAAGTTCTAAGAGTGACTTTAAGTAAGGAATTTCAAGCAGGTTGTTGTTATTATCAAGATTTTGTGGCAAGTTTCTCAAGTGTGAAAATATTCTTCAGGATGTTGAAGAAGTGCTTGATACATGCTTCAATGTTGATCATTCTTGGCACATGTAAGCCTTTGAGGTCTATTGTGACTCAACACACCAGATGTGAGAATGTTTATTGACCAAAGAGGCGCAACGAAATGATGGTTGAATATGCTTATCAATAATGGGAGCACATGAGAAGAGATATTTTACTCATTACCTAGTGGTTGATGTGGTAAGGAGTTCCTCGAAAGAACAGAGGTGTCGTCTTTATGAGGATTAGTTAAGAGTGTTCAATGATCATCTAGAGCTGAAAGTGTGAAGTTACACAAAGGAAGTTGGACTAGAGAAATAAGAGATGAATTTATGCTTAACCAGAGAAGGGAATTCAAATCCTTGGTTTGACAAGGTAAAAGTAAGAATTGGTAGAGAAGTATAAGTGTTTGAGTTGGCAAGAGAAGTTGTAAGGAAATTTCATTATTTTAGTCATTTGACTAGAACTGGTGAGTTTCTCAAAATGGTTAGGAAAAAGGCAAAAGAGGACAATCCTAGTGTAAGATGTATCATAAAGTTGCTAGGTAATAATTAAACCAGAGATTTCAAGTTGAGAAAAGATGTGGTTTTAATGTTTTATGAAAGGATGGTTATAAGTCAATGGATTAGAAATGAAGATTTAGTGCCAAGATGAGTTTGGTGGTTGCAACAGTTGAAAGTTTTAGTTTGGAAGTGGGATAACATTGTTGTAAACTTTGTTACCCATTGGGCAAAGTTTGTAAAGGAAGCAAGATGTTATAAGGGTAGTTATTGTAAGTATTGAAATGGTTGGTTTTTCCAAGAAGGGGGGTTAAATTGGTTTTATAAAACTTTTTAAAATCTTAAGACCCCTTTTCTTTGAATCAATCAGACCACAAATTCAGAAAAGAAAAGTTGCAGGTAAGTGGTTCTAGGTAAGTGTGTCCCGTTAAAATGAACGATGGTACGAGAAGGGGTACTCGTGGTTGGGAATGCTTCCGCTGGAGGGGGAGTGTACCAATGTGATATAATGGACATGAGGGGAGATTGTTAAGAATTCAAGTGTGAATCTAAGTCCTACATTGACTATAAATGAGAAAGTAGAGCATTATATAAGGATAAAGACCCATAAACCCATTACCTGAAGGTTTTGGGTTGAGAGTGGTATAAATGTCTTATGTGGTTGGACTCAGGTCTCATTGGTATTGTATTCCCCAGTAAACCTCCTCCTTTGTAAACCTAACAGTGTAGTCAACAAGTATAATACAACATACAAACTTCTTGATCTTCATTTCATTTCCAGATTAAGTAAAGGTTTCGAGAAGCTTTAATAATGGTTAGTTTATGTATAAAATTTGTTGGTTTAGTTGGTTTGTATAAAAAATATAATTTTATAATCCTATCTTTTATAAGATTGTATTAATATATTTTATACACTAGACTACTTAATTTGAATATTATAATGACACATATTATTTTATTAGTTTTAAGTTATTAAAATGAGATGTTACAAATAAATATATATATATATATATATATATATATATTTAATGGTATCAAATTTATCTTATTTTAAATATTTTTAAACAAATATACATACATGGTGCTAAATAAAAATAAGAGTTTAATTTGCATATTACTTTTAGAAACAGTTAAATTATTATTATTATTATTTTCTTATTTTAATAAATTAATAGATGAAAATCACTATCACAATTTAAGAGTAGAATAATAAGATAAAATGTATATTAAGAAATTTATTTATTGTTTTATTAATTGTCATATAGATATAAAGTTTGACTTTGAAAGTTTGATGTGCATTGAATCTTACTCGTGTGCAGAGGTCACAGAAATTGGCACCAATTTTTGCAATGTTAAGTTTATTAAACTGTGAAACTGTCCGATTCTTCTGGTTTCTTCCATGTCTTCCTAAGTTGGCAAGATTTGCGAATATTTTTGTTTTTAATTCATTTTTCTTAATCTCGCTGCTTGAATTGTCATTGTCATTGTCATATAAAAAAGTATTCATATAATTATTTGTATAGTTTAAAATTCATCATTTCCCTTTATTTTATGTAATTCTTTTAAAATATCATGATAACAATGACATGCATGAACGACTAATTAATGAAAATATTAATAGAATATGATTGAATATAATTCATTTAAGTAGGCGTATCAGTCAATGGTCAATGTTATCATTTACATATAATATATAATATAGTGCTGTCAAAGAAAAAGATAAAATATGTAATAATTAATAATATATTAATACGGTATTATTCTCCATATAAGAATAAGTTAATAGGTTGCTGATAAAATAATATTTTACAGAAAAATAATTAATTTTGTTAATTTAAAATATAATGCAAAAAAGGAGGTGACAGAGAAATATCTTGTGGCATAGTAGAAGGTGGAAATTGAAAATAAAGATAAATGTTGAAAGGGACATGAGGAGAATAAGGAGATGGAATTGTGATTGATGGTGAAGTGGGTGGTTTGGTTTTCCTTCCCAAAGTGAAGAGTGAGTCAAACATATATACTATATATATATTAATAAGAAATTATATTTTAATTAATAATGAATAGTAATTATTATTCTTCTCATTTTATAATATTCTGTGTGGGACCCATTCCATCTATGGTGGGACTCACTGGTCTGGTTAAGGTTAGGGAACCAAAACCAATTCATCTGCAAATGGGTCCCACCACTTTAAAAATCCCACGTAAGACTTCTCTCTCTTTCTTTTCTTTTTTTCTAATTGTCGTCCTACGTGGCACCACAACCATCAACATCGTGTTTACAAAGGACTCTTATCGACCGTACGATCACTGGCTTCAGAATCGGATAGTCAGAAATTAAGATTTCAGAGAAGCAGCCACGTGGGTCTGATAGTGGGCCAGCACCCATACAAAGCAAGTACAACAGTCTTTTATGTTTATAATTTTGATAAAAGTATATTTAAAAGTGTTGAAAATACATTGTTATTAAGTTTTCAACATGGTAGTTTTTTATTTTGAAAATAATGCTCCTCTGTGAATAAAAGGAAATAGAAAATAGAAGTGAAAAAGAACTCGTGAAACTTATTTGTTACTGTTCTTTTGTAAAAGAAATTCATTTTATTTGTTTTTTTCAAATATTAAAATTAAAAATGTAAATAATTGAAATTCGGACAAAAATACATTTTCTAAGTTATATTCTAATAAAAAATGCGTATGATCATAGACTAATCAAATTAGTTTTACTTTCTAAAATTCTATAAAAATATTACCTTTTTAATATACAATAAATTGAGCTGGAGTATTTTTTGTTCACTCAAAATTAAATTGTAACGGTTTGAAAGTGTTAAAACTATTTCATTTTGTATATATTTCTAAATCACGGAGCGATAGATATAATAATTATTTAGGTTTACTTAGTATTTTTTTATATTTATGTATTTAACTAGTTTTGGTTTTTATATTTGTTTTAATTCAATTAAGTTTTTATTATTTTAAAAGATATTTTATGTGTTCTTATTTATTAAATTGATATGTTTAGAAATCTGGATTTGTTACGTATTAAAATTAGAGAGATTCAAAGTAAAAAATACACACATTATGACATATGACAGATATTGATATTGACATGTAACACTCTCAAATGATATTAAAACTAATTTAATAAAAGGGATCACATTGAAATTTTTCACAAAAAATAATGACCGTATTGAGTCTTTTTAAGAAAATAAAAAATCTCCATTGAGCGAAAAAGAAGATAAATATATGAATTAACGATAAATTACAGTTATAGGAAATAAAGCTGTCATTTTTCATTTTGTCCATGGAGCTAGGCCCCATTTTCATGGTCCACTTATCAAGGGGTTTTGAAAAAGCCTCCAACCCTCCCAAGTATTGGGTTAGGACAAGCTAGGGTCGGTTAGCCCTTCGGCCAGTGTCTTCGTTCAAAACATAATCACGTCTCTTCTTCTCATTCAAACATAATCCTTCACTCAATTCAAACATATACCTCATGTTCTACGGTGGAGTTCGACAACAGCACACGGCGGTACAAGACAGTGGTGATAGCGACGAAGTTAGTGATAAAGAAGAAAAATCAAGAATCGTCGACGACAGATTCACATGTGAGGTACTCATCGACACCAACTTTTACCACTTTTCTTACTTCAAATAAATTACTGTCAGTTGTAATCTTTGTTTTTCCCTTTTTGCAATTTTTCTTCAGTTTTAGGGACTGCAATTTTGTTACCAAAGAGAAGCACCTGGAAAGTAATACAATGGTATGTTAATTTTGAGTGCCCTTTAGTTTCTAATCTTTCTTTATTGTGTTGAACCATGAATTGTGGTTTCAAATTGAAAGTTAAGAATTTGGTTTGTGTGAGGTACCTAGAACCAAATGTTATGTTCTTTTCTATTTGCTTTTAGGTTGTCCCAATATTTTGTTAGAAAAGAAGACCTTTACGAAAATGTTCATAAAGAGAAGTATGCTCAACTCTTCTCTTTAAGAAGCGACAACAATAAAGCTCCTTCATTTAAGCTTCAGGTTGATTTCCTCTATTTTTCTGTGTAGAATATGTATACCTTAGTTAATTGCACATTTCCCATGAAGCATAAACTGATCATTTATGACCGCTTACAAGTAATCCATAGATCTACTGAAACATAGTTTGGAATAACATGACATATGTGTTCGCGTTTTTTATTCATTACTTACAATTCTTGGTTAGCTTTCCCTAACTTTTTGAGGTCCAAACTATCAACAAAATATATATGCATAAATACATATATTTATCAATCTGGCAACTATAGACCTATAATGGCTCAGGACGTGCTTAGTATTCCCATTATTACTGTGGCATCAAAGTTAATTTTTAGTAAAGGTGGGCATGTGCTTTCCAAATATAAAAGCTCTATTCTTCCTGATCATGTGCAAATGTTGATTTGTACTCAAAGTTGGTTATACGGATTTTCTGAAAATCCTAGTGGTAAGTTTAAATATTATTGCTTTTAAAATTAATTTACATTAGATAATTAACCCTAGACTAATAGTTTGATTATTTTTCAATTGTTTATGAGATAGATAAAGTTGTGCATGATATCTTTGGCCATGAGGGAATCGTCGACGAGTCTAAACTTCTTGAAAATATTAAAAATTGACAGGTTTTTTTTTATTGAACTTTTGTTCTTTTAGTTCATTGTTTGGTTACTATCTCTAGCATAATAACACTAAAGTTAAGTAACAGGTTGGTTCAGTAATCCTTAATTAGAATCGGCAAGGTTTTTATGCTTTTAAAAATGTGATTATAATTATATTTTGTATGCCAGGAACAAAAATGGTTATTGGTGAACTAAGTTGGTATAATGGAAAAATAGAAGTACATTGCTTTTTTATCCATTTGATAGAGGAAATTGTTCTATCTTCAAATTTAATAAAGGTTGTTGTACTGTTTTGCAGGAGATAAGACACTTGTACTCTTATCTTATTAAGCTGAAGAAGGCTTTAGTAGAAGAAATGCATAAAAGTGTTCTTGTTAACTACTCAGCCTTCATACGGTGACTACACACCCCAAAATTTGTTAATTAGTTACATATATTGGTTGAAGAATATTTTGGGCTATACTTTCGAATTCTTATGCACCATATTTGAACTTTTGAAGGGATTTAAGCATTACTTTTCACGAATTTTTCATTATGACGAGACCTGTTTTAGTGCCTTCCTTTCAAAAGTTCCTTTGTTTATAGATTACATAGTTTATTGATATGTCAAAGTAGTTGTATGAAATTTCACAGGTGTTTGTTCCAAAAGATTTGTCCCTATTTAAGTTTTCGTACATGGATAAAAAGAAGTAAAAAGTTCATTTGACTTTCTATTACTTTACTAAATAAATGTTTTTTGTTCTATCCTTAGAAAATAAGATGTGGAAGTTAATTGAGTGAAAGAAGGGAAAAAGAAAAACAAATTATGTTGGATTGGTGAGTATAAAATTGTAGCATGATTTTGCGAGGACAAAATATTTCATTTTTTAGTTAGTTTTGAAAGATAAAATTTCTAATATTTTTGCTGTGTTTTTTAGGTATACGCTTTGTAACTTCATCTTTTAGGTAAGGGCCCAACCAATTCATTATACCGTGGATGCCAATAATTAAAGTTTAGACAGTTTTTAGCAATATCTAAAGTTGATTCAAGGATTCATTTTAGACATTTAAATATTTTATCAAGGGGACAAGATGGTTTGTGATTCTGTTTTCATATCTTTTTTTAGTGGGTTGACTTAATTAAAATAATGTGATGAATTGTTTTCATATGTCCAATTTTAAAAAAATATTTTTTTTTCAAGTTTAAAAAAAGTCCATGAGCTTGTCCTAACCCACAAGGCTTTTGTGGGTTTTTTGGCCTTGTGAACTTTTTTTGCCCTGTGAGCTTTTTTAGCCCCAATCCAAGTGGGTCATGGCCAAACTTGTGGACTTGACCAAATTGACAACTCTAATAGGAAAAATGTAGCATAGGGTGACATTTTTAAAAATATTGTCAAATTATAGACTACAATTCAGATAACATCTTATATCTCCCTTAATAAGGTTATTTTATTCATTTTTTTACTTGCTTGCAAAAGTCCTTATTACCTCCCGTCATTGCAAAACTTGTTGGTTTCCTCTCCTATCGTGAAATAAAAGCTTCTCTTTGCCTTGTTTCTTATTGGATTTTGTTTGGGAGCACCCATAAGTGGTTGTATTTAAGTTCGTTGTGGTCTTCCATGTCAGTTTTCTTCCTCCCTTTCTTTGTTATTAGTCTCTAAATAACTCGATGTAGTTCAACTATTAAAACAATAATATATTTAGATATTTTCATTAACCTACATTGTTGCGGTGACCAACCTTTACTCTTCTCGTTATTATTGCAATATGTTCAAAGTATATTCTAAGTCATTGTTGCAACAATGACCTACATAGTCAATTTTAATAAAAACATACTATAGTTCGTATAAGATAGGAACTTGTAGCCTGTTAAAAATTATATTCTATGATTTTGAATTATTGTCGAAAATATTTATCTTATATTATAGTTTTTTAATTGTAACCTAGCCGCTAAAATAATCGTAGTTGAATACTCGTTGCAATATAGTAATGGTTTTAAATTTTAGATGTATTTATGATACATAATAATTGAGAAAAAAAAATAATTTTGTTCAGTATTTAAATTGGTATAATATTGAATAGAGCTGTCAAAACGGGTCACCCGACCCAACCCGTCTCGGCTCGCGACGGGTTGACCACTTAGTGGGTCAATCTAACCCGGCTCACTTATTAGTGAGCCAACAAAATTATAACCCGACCCGACCCACCACGGGTTGGCTCACTGGCTCACTTAATTAAAAAAAAAAAACACACAATTTTTTTTTTCAATCTCAAGAAAACTAAATTATAATTCCGATTAAAAATCTAAATAAACTTCAATACAATCCAAATAAAATCCCAAATTATGTTAAACTCCAAATACAAACCAAAATCACAAAAATATAAA
>Ga0099822_1011148_pt1 | contig 11022 bp, 3 predicted proteins | sample CowpeawhiteBW_FD_76839 | JGI IMG/M metagenome (GOLD analysis project Ga0099822, IMG submission 76839) | Root nodule microbial communities of legume samples collected from California USA - Cow pea white BW | ecosystem: Host-associated > Plants > Roots > Nodule | place: USA: California | collected... | reverse complement strand
TATATATATATATATATATATATATATATATATATATATATATATATATATATATATATATATATATATATATATATATATATATATATACATATATGTATATATATAATAAAGGATAGATTTGTATTTAAATAATGTGAAGAGGTATTAAAATAATAGTATTGAGGTTTGTTAGATTGGGTACAAGAAAGAGGTGAGTTGTCAACTGTTCATATTACAGATATAATAAACATATCATTTGAAAGATATTTTAATTAATTAGGAAATTTTCAAACATAGAAGTTTGGTAAAAAAAAATCAAATATATACCTTTCATCTTTAAAAATAATATCTTCTCTCATAGTAGCTGTACATATATTAGTATTTATTTTGTCACTAAATACAATAATACATAATAATAAATATTATAGGCGAAGGTAATGTAATTTAATTAAGTAAGAAAAATAATTATATAATTTTTATCTTGCACATCAATTTAATAAATTTATAAATTACTGTATTTTCATTGCTTAATAACTGTAAAAAAAAAAAAACACGTATTTCACGTATTCATCATATTAACATCTAAAATTAATGATTAAATGGGATTGATCCCAAAATATACAAACCACCTCAACCTATTAATTTGTAAAAAAAAAGTTCATATTAGCCTAATTTCATTATTAGATTTGTAAATCAAACAAGTTTGCCGTAGTAAGTTAGTTAATTTTTAAAAACAAATATTTTTAACTTTTTATATACCTATATTTTTAATTAATTTTTATTTTATCATTGTCTTCATTTTCATCTTCATTCCATATTCATAAAATAAGCTCAATGTAGATCTTTATTTACATGCTTAAAAGAATATTTATTGAATTTTAGGATTAATCTTTCGTGCCTAGCGAAGATGATTCTATTAAACATCACTTGTATTATCTAGCTATCTGGTCTGCCTACGTTTCCTTTCATTCATGCAACAAGACAATCACAAAACAAAATAAAGAAGAAAACCCGTAAGTTATTTCTTCTCTTTATTTAATTATAAATGGATGGTAGTTGACCAACTCGGTCTAAAAAAGTTGAATTGGTCATTGTTTAATTTGGTTCAAGTTATATAAAATTCAATTTATTGTGTTAAGAAAAAATGGGCGAGATATAGTTAATACAAACGTGAGAAAATCAATCTTTAGTTAATACATAACTTCATTTATTTTTTCAAATGTTTACTATTGTAATTATAAAATTTATTTTAAAATATACTTTGCCAAAAAAAAGTCATTCAATCCAACTCAGAACTTATTTAAATACTACTACTAGTGTTTCTAAATATTTTAACTAAAAATATGAAAGAAAAATAGAAGAAAAATGATCGATAACAGTTGTAACTTTGTTTATGCAACCATATCTGCTTCATGTTCTTGGCTAATCAAAATCACTTCCACTAAACTTCCTTACTCCCAACCAACACACCAAACAATCGACAATGCTTAATGTATAGAATTCAAGGTCATGTTATTCGACCACATTCTAAGTTGTGTTCTTTCACACAAACAATTCTGCGTCATACTTCATTCACTTCTCAATTCAGTTAATTTAATTTAAGGTAAAATACATTAATAAATTATGTCAATAGGAAAAAAAAATGTTAAATATGTTTTTAGTTTTTGAACTTTAACTTAAAATTAGAATTTGTTCATATTCAAAATTTCGATATATCTTAATTTCTAGACTTTAAATATTTATAAATATAATCATTTTAACTCAATTATCTTAAATTTTTATATTGAACCGAAATATGTCAAATCATAAACAATTTCAACGTAAAAACAAAAACTAACATAATTAAATTAAAAGAAGTATATTTATTTCTTTTGTAAAATTTAACTATCAAAATAGAAAGGAATTTCAATTTCTGTTGTAAGATTCAGATACTAAAATACACATGCTTAAAAAAAAAAAAAAAAAGAGATCATCACTTTATGCAAATTATTGAAGAACTTGGAAGTTACTGTCCCTGTCCACAGAATTATTCATCTTCGCCCTACTGCAAACTTCATTTCAAACTACTCTATCTATCATGTGGCTTGTGAAGTTGAAGTTTTGAAAGCAAATTATTCCTCCAAATTATTTGCTATCACTATGGCCATACCCCATGCAAGACAGCAGAAGAGAAAGCAACTTCATCACCATAAAACACAAAAACCTTTTAACACCTTCAAATGAAAGAATCTAAACGTTTCTTGGAAACATATGTATGGTAAAATCCCATTATAGAAAAATCAAACGCCTAAAATCTACTCACCCTCGAAGATGTTTGCTGCAAAACTAATCCTAATTAAAAGTAGAAGATCGTTTATTGGATCCAAATACTCATTACTACAGATGATTCAGTTAAAAAATCATGAACAACAGAACAAATATAAATCGATGTGAACCCTCAGAGAGAAGATCTTCCAGGACCCAATAAAAAGTAACAGATTATTCCACATATAGACAAAAAAAGCTTTGACGAATTCAAGTAAAGCGATGATAATCCATGAATGATTAATCTACAGATTCTTCTGATAAACACAGTTGATAGATGTAAAAAAAGGAGGAATAATTTTGAAGCAGTAGCACTACCAGCCATAAACGACTTGAGAATACTTGTTCTTGAGCCACCTGAAGCTCTTTCTGAAGGAGCCTTTGATCTTGCCTTCGACGGAATACATTTTGTAGCTGGCAACCCTCTTCTTCCTCTGAAGCTCGGGATCAGATAAGGCCCAAGACTTGGAGAAAGAAGAAGCTGCAGAAATGCTTTTCCCTTTCTTCAACTTGAAGTCCCTCTGAGGAATCTGAGTTTGAGCATAGGAAGCACTGTAACATCTGGTAGGAGCTCCATAGTAGGTCTCAATCTGCATCATTTGGCCATTCGCATAAGACCTTGATCTTTGAAACTCCTCCATGGCAAGAACAACAATGGAAAAGCCAAAGGGGTGCTTCTCTCTCTTCAATTCTCAACCTTTTCTTTGTTTTATTGCAATATATGAGGGACAGTGGTGCCGTGGGGTCCAACAACGACCATAACAGGTTCAGTCTACGGTGGCTCGGTTTTACTTTCAACTTTCTTGTAGCTTTCTCCATTTTTTTTTTTTCTCTCTTCTCTTCTATTAAATTAATTCCATATATTCACTGTTAGGTGCCGTGTTTTCTGGGGATTCCTAACTCTCACTGCCTTTTTATATTCATATATTTTAAACAACTAAAAGATAAACGAGGGTAAGAAAATAAATTAAAATTAATAAGGGTCTCATATGTCTTGTTATCCATGATGAAATCTATGAAATTAAATCTAATATCTTTTTAATAAATTGAATAATAAATTTGTTTAAATTCTAGCTGACCCAACTTACAAAGATCTCTAAAAGATTATATAATTTTTAAAGCATTATGATATTTATGTCAATTTTTGCTATTTTTATTTGTTTGTCTTTATTTTCTTTCATCCGTGACTTGACTTTTAGAATTTTCCATTGTCTAAGATTTACGCTTTTAAAACTGTTGAGGATTTTTCTTTTGACCCGGACAAAGGATTCCCCCTCAGACAATTCATCTGCCACCAATTTTGATCCTTTTTTTAATGACCCACGACAGCAACTGATACAACCCTATTTTTTTTTTCATACCCGCGTTTAAAATTATTTTTTTCTAACTTCCTACAACATAAGTGTTTGATACGAATATATATTAATGATAAAAAATAAATTTTTAATATTAATAATAAGGTATAATTACTCGTATAGTATCAGTTTGGGGCTAGTGTGTCAATTGCATCCTAATTTTTGAAAAAATGCTTCAATTAGGTTCTTTTCAGTTAGTCAACGTGCCACGTGTCAGTATGTGGTTTTTTTAATTTTTTAATTTTTTTTTAATTTTAAAAAAAATGAAAATAAAAATAAAAGTGTCACATGTCAAGTCCTGTGTGTGACATGTGGCATTGCAATGCCACGTGTCAGTGTCACTGTCAGATGTCATTGTGTTGATTTCGAGTTAGTCCCTATATATGTTTTTTTTTTCAATTTAGTACCTACTTATGTGTATCTAATTCAATTTTGACCTAATATTTTTTAATAATTAAAATCCATTTTTTATAAAATTAAAAGTAATTAAGTATAAAAGTTTTACAAAAATTAAGTATTTGATATTTACATTAAAATTTAATGGTAAAAGTCATTTTATTAAGTCATTTTTAATATAAAAAAAATTAGTATAACATTCATACCAATAGAAATTTTGGTTTAAAATTAGTAAGAGACAATATTGTTCTATTTTGGAAAAAAAATAAAAATTAACAGAACATTAGTACTTAATAAAAAAGTAATTAATAAAGTAATATGTTAAAAAGTCGTTTTTAATAAAAAATATTAGTATAACATTTATACAAATAATAAATTTGGTCTGAAATTGAAAGGAACAAAATAAATATTAGTACTTAATTTTGTAAAAATATTTATACTTAATTATTTTTAATCTTATAAAAATGGATTGCAAAAATATTTTAATTATTAAAAAAAATTGGGACAAAATTGAATCAAATACACACACTTAGGTACTAAATTGAAACAAAAAGATATATATGGAGACTAAATCGAAATCAACACAATGACATATGATAGTATCACTAACACGTGGCATTAATGCCACGTGGCACTAACAATGCCGCGTGTCACACACAGGACTTGACAATTGGTATTTAAAAAAAATTAAAAAATTAAAAAAATTAAAAAAAATAAAAAAAAAATAAAAAAAAAGTCAAAAAAACCACAGACTGACATGTGACACGTTGACTAAGGCGTTAGTCAACTCTGTCCAAAAAGGACCTAATTGAAACACTTCTTCAAAAGTTGGGATGCAATTGACACTTTTTTTAAACCAGTTACCTATTTGACATACTAGCCACAAACTAGATACGAGTAATTCTATCTAATAATAATATAACATTGTAAGTCAAAAAGAAGTGTTGAATATTTTTTTATATTTTATTTTATATATATATATATATATATATATAGTATATAACAAGAGAAAAACTAGAAAATTTAGTTTTAGAGTACTAAAACAAATGATTAGTGTATTGTTATATTAATATTTTATTATGGAACTAAAATTCCTTTAATACGTATCAAAACACTTACCTTAAATTAAATAGTGTAACAGCTGTCTTAAATTTGACGTACATTGTAATGATATTCATATTTACAAGGCTTTGTTGTTTAGCAAGTACTACTATTTTTTCACAAACAAATTTCCGAAGTTTTTAATAACTTTAAATAGGTTCTTATAAGAAAATATTATTTTTTATACTTTTTATTTTTTCGAAATTTACAAAATTGATTTTCTTATTGTAATTAAATATTAGAAGAGATTAGATATGCAGACTCTTCTGTCGCAAGTTAATGACTCTCAATCTTTATCATTCATTTATTATATTTTTTTAAGTCATGACAACCGTAGATGACACACCATCTTCTTTCTGTATAGACATTTGTTTCATAAATATTTGACGTTTTCATTTTTGGTTGTGCATGCATGAATGGGGTTAGGTATAACGAGTGAGTTGTGATGTTCAATTTTTTTACTTTTCTAAAGTGAATAAATGTTATGTACCATTAATTTAAAAATAATCAAATTTAAGTTTAATGATACAGTTATCTTTCAACTATTAGTATTATGTATAATGTATAATTGCATATTATAACTAAGAAGTCTCTGCGCATAGTATAAGCAGTTTAGCGAATAGTTGACGCAGCAGCTGACAGCAATTGCTTCCATTTGCACATATCCTCACTTCACAATTCACAAATACGTGACGAGCAATCTATTTATTCTAAACTCAGAAGGGAACCCTCATTATAAATTAAGCATGCCAGATTATCTCCAATCAAAAGTTATATAATATATTTATTATTTTATTTTATTTTTTGTAGATAGATATGAACAATTGTAAGTCATCCTTGCAGACAAATAGAGAATCCTGTGCAACTCAAAAACAGCTTCCATTCCCATTTGTAGATTAAGGAGAAGCTTCAAACGAGAATAGAGTCAAATGAACAGGGTGATAATAGAATAAGTCCAGTATATTTCCAGCTTAACATAAAAAAGGTTTCAAATATACACAACCATCTCGCGGATATATTAAAAACAAAACACACGGAAAGAGGCAATCTACAATCTGTAGTAAGACAGATACACATACACAACACAAGCAAGCAACAAAATTGCAGCAACGCATTCTGCTAAACGCAAAATTAGAGAAGAATGCCCATCATTTCAAAATCACCGGTTTTGGAGTTAAGTTCAAGTCTTGCCAGAGAAAGGCCCTGCCTGGGCCATGAAAAATGAAATAATGACAGAGACCAGCCTCCATGATAAAAATCATACCAATCAACAATGAAGGGGAGACCAAATCAAATGAGATCAGCTACATTGGCCGGCAGCTCCTCAACCACCACATTATAGAACTTTTGGATGTCAACCAGCATCCTTTCATCATCACTGGTCACAAAATTTATAGCAACACCCTTTCTCCCAAACCGACCACTACGACCAATTCGATGGAGATAGTTCTCTGGCTGAGTTGGCAGATCATAATTTATAACAAGTGAGACTTGCTGCACATCGATACCACGGGCCAAAAGATCTGTGGTGATAAGAACACGGGAGGACCCTGAGCGGAATTCTCTCATGATGATATCCCTTGTGTTTTGGTCCATATCTCCGTGGGTGGCTGAAACTGTGTGATCACGATTCCGCATTTTGTCTGTCAGCCAATCTACCTTGCGTCTAGTGTTCACAAAGATAACACTCTGGGTGATAGCCAAAGTTTCATAAAGATCACATAATGTCTCTAGTTTCCATTCCTCCTTGTCTACATTAACAAAAAACTGCTTGATCCCCTCCAGGGTAAGCTCATCACGTTTTACAAGAATCCTCACAGGTTTGTTCATAAACTTCCTGGTGATTTCCAGGGCTTCTGGAGGCATTGTGGCAGAGAATACCCCAACCTGAATCTTAGGAGGCAGTAGCTGAAAAATATCATAGATCTGCAAAGTTGAAAAGAAAAAGGCAAATTCAGAAGGATACACTTTTGAACCAACCAAAAGGCAGATAAAGTTGCAGCTATTTTCTATTTCTCATGCACATGCTACCGACGCAGACTGCAAACCATAACATCCAGTTTTCAAAATGGGGTGTAAGCATTTAAATCTTCCTGTCCATAATAACATTAAACAAGTATGCACTTAGTGAACAAAATGTTTTTTCCAAATAATAGCTCCACATGCTTTTTTTTTTTTCAAATTTCATAGAGATGAAAAATGCATATATAAAAGAAAAGAAAGCCAAGGGATTGAAAAAATTATTTTTCATTTCCCCTATTCTTTCAGGCGCAAAATCTAGTCAAATGTAACTTGTGACTTTAACAGGCTAATATATTGTCGCAATGTATCTAGTACACCAAAATATACTGTTTGACTGACATACCACGACTAACAACTTGAAAGGTAGCAATTATATTATAATCATTATCTACACATTTGGTTAAATTCAAATAAAATACCAACGCATAATCTTACTCCATATCAACAAATCAACATAATGAAGCAAATTAAAGAAAGAAACATCAGTAAATGAGAAAACCTGATCCTTAAAACCTCGAGAGAGCATCTCATCTGCCTCATCCAATACAAACATCTTGATGTAATCAGGGCGCAAAGATTGTCTGCGCAACATATCAAATACACGTCCAGGAGTACCAACAACTACATGAACCCCACTTGAAAGGATGCGTTGATCTTCACGAACACTGGTCCCACCAACACAAGCATGAACCTTGACACCTAGATAGTCCCCTAGTGCTCGCATGACCTTCTCAATTTGTTGTGCAAGTTCACGAGTAGGAGCAAGAACTAGTGCCTGGCACTCAACTAAGCTGTAATCAAGCTGCTGCAAAACTCCAGAGCAAAACGTAGCAGTTTTTCCAGTTCCAGATTGTGCTTGCTGGATTACATCAAGTCCCTTGCAGAAAGGAACAATCCCCCTTTGCTGAATGGCAGAGGGTTTCTCAAAACCTTATCAGAAGTAATACAGCACCCATATAAATGCTCAGTCATCAACGACATAAAACAATGATAACAATCAAAACAGAAAGTGCAGCAAGCATTCAAGATTCATAAGAGATGTAAATTTTGACTGTAAATTAATCTCATATTTGATGGAGATATAAACAATAGAAAGTGTAACCAAAACTCTCAAGCAATAATCAAGATTTAAATTATATTACATTCAAAAATTGATGTACATACCATATGCATAAATACCCCTTAGAAGGTTCTCCTGCAATCCCATAGCATCAAAGCTTTCGCAGACTTCGTCATAAGAAGTAAAAAACTCTTGTCCATCAGGTCCAAGTCTGGCCATCAACACATAAACCCAAAATGACTACATAATTCTAGGCATGGGTGCACCACAGGTGGGTATTGTGTATGAAATAATAAGATGAAATCACAAGTACATGGAAGAAAAAAAACATATGAAAATGCAATAGCATCTCTACTAAGCAAGCATCTAAAGAGAGGGGAAACCTACAACTCATTCATCTTAGCATCATATTGACGACCATCGAACACTGATCCTTCCGGTGCCTGCCCAGCCATGATTTCAAACTGCAAAGAAAAATAGACATCAACTCATTTCACAAACCACAGATCAAAGTTTAGACACTGATATTCCACAAATTTTAGTTTTTCCAACTTCAAATACAGAAAAGAAATTAAAAATTGGATAATCTGCTACAGTGTACTGAACAAACAACACCTACAGGAAAGCAGAGACAGGTGTGTTACAAGAAAAAAGTTAAGCAACCAAATTAGCTATATCAGTCTCAGTTACTTAGGAAGATGTGAGTCCTGAAATAATTTTGTTAAGAATTATCACCCTAGAGAATAAACCGATCCGAGCAAAAGAGCGATGTTAATCAACACCATAAATCACAAATAAAAGAAATCTGAATAACAGCTAAGTAACGAAATCGAACCTTTGAGGACGATAAAAAAAAGTTGGAATTAGGAAACAATGAAGAAGATTGAGTGTGTGAGAGGGAATTGAGGAGTTAGGGTTTCCTAATATCGAAGGCGATGGCGGTGGCTTTGAGACAACGACGTATCAAAGATGACGCCGGAGAGAGTGTCGAATGGATTTGTTTTCTTATTTCAATAGACTTCTATGATTTTGTTTTCGATTTCTTTCTCGATTTTACCCCTCATGGTTTCTTTTAATTGCAGCCTGATCCACTATGTTACAGCGTCTTTCCAGTTACCCTCGGAGTAAAACCTTCCCCTGTTCTAATAGGGAAAAGTTGAAACAAGTCAAAGGTTGTATTATGTGTCATCTACTATCAGTAGAAGGTTTAAATACAGGAAACAAGTGAAAAAAAAATCATACCGAATAAAATTAACAAGAATAATATGAACATATCAAATAAATCCTTATTTTAGAAGGAAACCAAAAGATTTTGTATGTTTATTTAAAAAATATATATTTATGATATACATATTTTGAAAGATTAGGAATACAAAATTAGGTCAAATTTTGTTAAAATAACGAAGATATACTACGATGTGAGATTAAAATTTGAGGAAGATTTTTTTGTATCCAGAGTGAAATTTCATATTTTGGGTAATTATTTACTGGATCAAACAAAGCTTAAAACGATTAAAACCATTTAATTTGTAAATTGTATTGCTTTGATTTTTTAGTTTTAAGTTGAAAAAAATGATATTGATATGCATAATTTATATATACATTAATAAAAGATAATTATCTTTTAACTGATTTTAGAATATATATATATATATATATATATATATATATATATATATATTGATTGTTGTGGATCTTATAAATTGTATTTTATATATTTTTTTTAATAAACTAGATTGACTAATAAACCGACCACTCTTATCGACCAATAATAAGTGCATTCATGCCATTAAAATGCATAACACTTCTTTTGAGTTTACAAGTTGTTTTTTTTTGAGAAATTGCCTTATTTTATTAAAATATCATGTATAATACTTTTTGGGGAGATAAATTAAGAAAACTAATAATATGACACTCTTTGCAATAGACCAAGGGAAAAATGAGTTATTTGGCTAAGTCACACCAGCTAAGCCACAACAATTAAAAACACATGACACATTAAAAGGTTTTTCTGCTAAGCCAGACAAATGTTGTTGAGCCTGACACTTGAGTTTGGGCTACTAATGAGGAACAATTAATGATTCTAATCTGACAAATAAATTTGTCTTTGTGGGTATTATCCGAACTCGTTCCCGTTTTGACGGGGAATCTCCGTATTGACTGGGTATAAGTACAGAGAATTTCTGACTTTTTCAGTTGGGTATGCGGATAGGTATGGGGATGTACATATCCCGTCATAATACTCGTTCCCGCCATATCTCCATTCTCGTTTAAATTATTAAAATATTCACAATTAATTAAATAACCTTATATATATTCTATTTTTTATTTCTTTTAATTATTTGGTTTGACATGAAACTCATTCGCATCTCCAATATATTTTTTATCTTATCATAACTTTTATATAATTATGTTAAAATGATGTATGTTAATTAAAAAAAAATTATGTCTCACATTTGAATATTTCTATTATTTTTTAATATTGTTATTTATTATATATTTTTCTTTCACATGAGAATGTTTATACTCTCAATTTAAGGTAATATAACAAAAATTATTTACTTATTATTATTAATTTTTGTTTAATTTGAAGAACTATTTTGTTTCATTAAAATAATTTTTGTTATTTTTCAACCATTGAGTATATGTGTTGATATTTGAAAAGTTTTCTTAGTTCTTTAAGATATTTTTCATCTTATCATACCTTAATTATACATTTGATTTCCTTTATGCGATTTCTTTCGATAGTCTCTCAAATTATTTCTAAAACACACATTTGTTAGTTTTTTAATATTTTTATTT
>Ga0099822_1011146_pt1 | contig 11023 bp, 5 predicted proteins | sample CowpeawhiteBW_FD_76839 | JGI IMG/M metagenome (GOLD analysis project Ga0099822, IMG submission 76839) | Root nodule microbial communities of legume samples collected from California USA - Cow pea white BW | ecosystem: Host-associated > Plants > Roots > Nodule | place: USA: California | collected... | reverse complement strand
ATTTATATAAAAATATATTTATATATTATATTATTATATTTATATAATAAAATATATAATATATATATATATATATATATATATATATATATATATATATATATATATATATATATATATATATATAACTCTTTCAATTGTGTTTCTCAGTGTTCATAGTTTGTATAAAAAATAGTAAATAAATTATATTTCTGCCCAAATATTTGAAAATAAAATGGAAGTTACGTTTTTTCTAATTAAAAAGTGTAAAAAACATTTTTTAAATCAAATGAGTGGAAGATGAAAGCTTCGATTATTTTTTTCGTCATCCTACGACCAAAATTCTGTATAAAAATCATGATTAGTTTTAAATCCAAATTTTAAACCGAAAAGGATAGTGATTTTTTTCTACCAAGATTTGATAAAAAAACAAATCAAAATGCTTGAGTGCCACAATTTTTGTTTGGGTTTAAAAAAAAAAGAAATAGAAAACACGCGTCGTAAAGTTTAGAAACCACACTACTTTTTTTTCTTTCAGTATAAGGATCAAAGTGCTTGACTTGCTTTTCTTCCCCACTTGATTCGTTACAAAGAAGAGTTATATACTAATAATTTAACATTGAATCTATATTCTTATAGTGATATAATAATATTGATAAATTACGATGGCTTGTTTTGTAACTCAATAATTTTACTAATTTAACAATTACGAGAGGTTTATGTGAGGTGTGAAGGGTGGAAGAAGTTGAGTGCATTAAAAGTATATTCCAATCAAGGTATTCATTGCTGGAAAAGTGGAAATTACTTCATAAAGCTTCTAGAAATAATATTTTGGAAACTTTAACTTTTAATCATCGTTTGATGGTTGTTGTGAACATTTGAGCTAGGTTAAGTTAAGAAGTTGAGAAAGTGTTAATTCTTTTGACCTGTAGAAAAGTTTAGTTCTCAGAATAAATTGCAAAACTCTCCCTTTAACTAGTTGTTGTAGCAACGGTAAGTTTCCAACAGGGGAATGAAAGAAAGCTTGGAAACTCTGTTTGGCTTTTTAATAGCATCGTGCAACGGCATGGACAACTTTTGCTTTGTACTATTGAATAGCAACTTCTTGCAATCATGCTTGTGGCATCTTTAAACACACATTTCAGATTCTATGAAAAAAAGTAAAATCTAAGGGGCCAAAGTAGCAATCTCCTGAAGATTTCTGGGACACAAATTAAACCTTCTCATCATAACTTACTCCACTAACTTGCTCATAAACAACAGTGTCATATTTCAAAAATAAATCTCTTGTAATAATGCTGAAAAACTGTAGTGTCCTTTTCCTAAAACAATCACTTCACTTCAACCAACTTTCAACTAAGATAAGCTACAGACAGATAAAAAATGGCTTTAATGCACAAAGACAAAATTTCAGATTTAATTTGGTTGATTAATATTCTGTGAATCTCCAAGTAGCACTACTAGCATGATATACATCTCTGCAAATGTTGGAAGATGTTTTGTTTGAAGAAACTGAAATAAGCTCTTTTACTGGGACAATGGTGTTTGAAGAAGAAGAAATGAATGAGCAACAAAATAAAACCAAAACAGAAAGTTCAATAGCACAACTAGGTGAATCTAACATGAATATAGGTTCTGCAACTGACACAATGCTACTCTATACATCAGCTATGTAACTTTTCCCCAACATTTGTATCATCACTTGGCTAGCCAAAGCAAGCATTTATCAACTTCTATACTGACTTACAATGTTTGTGTTAGAATAGAATGCATCTGATAAGAGCCTTTCTGATTCATTTACTTGCATCCTCTGCTGGTGCTGGTGTTGGTGCTGGTGATGGTGCTGGCTTTGGTTCTTCTGGTGGAGGTGGAGGTGGAAGTCCTCCATCAATGCAACTTCTACACTTCTTTTCAACCCAACCTTCTATGTCGTTCTCCCCATTGCCCCCAAAGTGTCTTCCACCACAAAGTCTAGCAATCATTCCTGCAATCACACCCACTATTGTGATCACTGCTATGACCACCACCAGTGTCTCAATTGACCTATGTGAATACCGGTTTGGTTCCACCACTTTGGGTGGTGTCTCAACAAAGGGCTGCATTTCACTCCCCATCTTCAACAAAATGATTCTGCTCAACCCCAACACAACCCTGAATATAAAGATGAAATCTTTATTGGCCCAGTTGAAAATGGTGAGCCTATAATGGCATATATTTATTGCAAGTTAAGCAATAAGAGAAAAATGGGGAAATGAGACAGCACAAAGTTGGATTCTGGTTTCTGAATGTCAAGCATAGAGTACACAGTGATAGTGTCAAAGTGAGTGGGGTATCATTAACTACTACTGATAAATAAGTGAGAAAATGTGTTGTTGTAGCTATAAAATAGGATTCCAGTGGTTATGAATACATGTCATTTTTTTTGTCTTTGGTCTTTTTATGTTATTATGTTGCATTTCTTTTTTGTTGGTCTGCTTTATTTGACTGGTTTCCTTGTAAAATAAAAGAAGGTGTGACTTTTGAGGTGCGAAACATAGATGAAGGCCAAAAGCTTCTGACTCCACATTAACTCATTAATAATATATGGTTTGAAATGGGACTTATAGCTTGTCAGAGGGATTCAATGGACTGCATTGCAATTTGCAACCTCACCCTCAAATTATTTGATTTCTCTTCCCTAGTTTGTCCTTTGTGATGTCACATGTTAATGTTCAATCTTTTAGTCTGTGAGACTGTGACCCCCCAAAGAACATGGTGATTTTGTTTGTTTTTCCTCTCGAAATTTTCCCTGGGCTTTTCCTTGTCTCTTATATGTCTTTAGCATTTTGAGAGTTATGAGCTCTGCATTCCCCTCTGCGACTCAAATTGGTGGTTTGTCAAGTAGTAGAAACTTTAATGTGTACGATCACCTGAGCATTCAAGAGAAGGGACATCCCTCAATGTGACTCTTCAGACAGACCATGGACCATCGTAATTTGCTTGACTCAGATATGTTTGTTCTAGTATCAAGATAAGGAAAAACCACAATTTTTTTCTTCAAAACAGTATATTTTTCTTTCTGTGATTCCCATATTTATTTTCTGTATTTTTGGGTAAATTTGGTTATGTTTCTCTAAGGGGTATGGTAGATGACACTTGTGGGTGTATAGTTTACGTGTCACTGTTTCAGGCATTATTACTTGCATGTTGATTCAGTAGTGCAAATTAACAATTATGACTCATGTGAAGACGATTCCTATGAAATCATTTAGATTAGTATAAGGGCTTATTACTAAATCAAAAATTATAATTATGAATCAGAATACAAATTTTTTATTTAAGTTGAGTAATAGAGGTTCAAATACCACAATTTAATTATAACTCGATTTAACCATGACATAAAATAATTAATATTATCTGCAATAATCTTTTTCATAGTTGTCGCATAAAGAATCTTACACATGAATTATGATTTAGTACATCTCATAGTTGTCACCTAAAGAATCTCACTTGAATTATGAACTGCTGCATCTTTTCTACGGGACAATCGAGCGATCTGCAAATTCAAACCAACCATCTTCACATCATGTAAAGGTTTAGGCGTGTTTTTCTTTGTGCTTCATTTTATCTTTCTTCGTGCTCGTGTTTTCTCCGCAGCGTTGTTCCTTTATTTCGCTTCTCTCTCTCCAACGTTTTCATCGGTCGTTTTCATTCGCTCTCAACGTTGTCGCTGTCGTCGCTCATTCGTATCTCACCGCTATCGTCGCAAGCTGCTTCTAACTGAACTATCATGTTCACATTGTCGTGCTACCATACCACCGTTCCATTCTAATTCAAATCTTAAGTAGGTCTTTTTCTTGTTTTGATTTTTTTTTTTAAATATGGTTGTTTATTGAGTGATTGTTTTTAATTGTATATTCCATTTTGAATCATATTTTAATTGTTGCATTATTTTTTTTTAACGCATTGGTATTAAATAAGAGGAAGACTTTGATAAATTAAATTGCTTATTTTATAGAAATTAATATTTTAAGTTTTGTCATCAAAATTTAAAAAAAAAAATGCATAAATTTAAAATTGTGAATCTAGAAATAGTTTTTTTTTTAATTTGATAAAATTGTAGAATTTTATCTAGTTGAAATAAAAGTTGTATGTACTATAGTTACTTGAAGATTGATTCGTTAAATGGGTAAAATTAGTTTATTTCATTTAACTTTAAAATTACATTATTGTAATGACTGGTGAGATAAGATGTTTTTATGTTCCTCGTATTTCTTTTATATTGAGTTGATTCTTAATTTTTCATTTGAGATTCAATTAAAAAAAAGTTATCAACTATCTCTATCCATAGTATGAAACAATATTATGGTTTAAATCATGTATTTTTTTTTCAATTTAATCTTTTATTGTAACCATTTTTAAGTTATTAACCGATGTGACCTTATTAATTCATTTTTTTTTATTTTTAAAATTTTTGTTATTTAAAAAAATTTGTTCTCGTGTCAAGTTAGCATCATGTAAGGTAGTAGCTGTGTAAACTATCAATATCAAGTATCAGTGTCTTATATCTAATTAAGTCCCAGTTTTTGTTAATTTATTCAATTCACTCCTTTCTTTTTTTCAAAATAATTTTTTTTTTTTCTAAATTGAAACCAAATTTAACTTTTATATAAATGTTATACTTATTTTTTTATTAAAATTCACATTTTTATTAAATATTTCTTTAATTACTTTTAAATCAACTTTAACTATATTACTAAAATATAATTATTAGATTTATGTTTGATTTTTTTTTACATGTAAAAGATAGAGTTATAGTTGATTTAAAAATATCAAGAATTTTTCTTCTAGTTTTAATTTAGTTTTAATTTAACTCTAGTCCTTTTTTTTCTAACCAAGTCTAACCCTGTTTTTAAATCAACTTTTACCATATTTTTTATATTATAATAATATAGTTAGAGTTGGTTTAAAAATAATGAAAAAAATATTTAGTGAAAACTTGAATTTTAATAAAAAATAGTAAAACATTTATATAAAAATTAAATCTACTATCAATCTAGAAAGAAATAAAATTGTTTCATTTTGAAAAAAAAAATCGAGGGTGGACAAATTAACGAAAATTAAGACTAAATTGAATATAAGACATTCACATATGATATTGATATATGACACTGACACTACAATATGACATGATGTTGATTTGACATGTAGACAATCTTTTTTCAAAATTTAGAAAAAAAATAAAAAAATTTTAAAAAAAAAATCACGAACTGACACATAACATACATTATTTACATTTTATTAACCATTTAAGCATCATTACAAAATAGGACTAAATTAACTAAAATTGAAACTTTATTGAACATAAAAAAAAATAAAGAGGATCACATTGAACAAATTGGATGAAAATTTAAAATAGTATTTAAACATTTATTCATATAAAGATAAGAGGAAAAGGTATTGATAATTGTTGTATGGAATCTTAAATTATCTGATTGGATAGTTTAAGAAAATTAATAGTTTTTTTAGCAGTTTACTAGTACATATATTTTAATTTATATTTCATAAAATTTGATTCATTTTATTTTATATGTTAATCTCCTTATGCATATTTGATGACACTTTAGAAATATTAACCATTTTTTAATAGCTCATTAGTACATATATTTCAATTTATATTTCACATGTTTAATGAAATTTGGTTCATTATATTTTATGTTGATATTCAAATATATATTTAATTATGGTTGATTATCATTTTTATTTTGTGCACGTGAAGATTACTGAAAAATACTATCAAAATTTTGTGAAGTATAAGAAATATGTATTAAAAGTTATGTACAAATTAGCTATGAAAAGTTAACCTTTTTTAACAGGGGTTACATTTTTTTTTTTAAAGTTGGAGTTACATTAATTTAAACTACACATAATGCTAATGCCGATTATGTACATATGGATTGAAATTAGATTAATTTAGCAGACATAAATGATGAGTATAGTGAGAAAAAAAAATTATACAATTTGCATAATGTGATAATTATAGTAGTGCTGGTGGAGTAAAGTTTAGGTGTCCTTATGATAATTGTCTAAGAGGGAGTAAAGTTGATGCTACAAAAATTAAGGATCTTTTCGTGTGAAGGTTATGTGTGAAATTATACAACTTGAACATGACATGGTAAATTATTTGATTCCACGGTGGATGATCCTGCGGAGGAAATTTGATTGAAATATTTGATTAGTGTTTTTGGAGCAAAATCCTTTGTTCAAGCTGTATATGAAACTATGTTCAGGAACGTAGAAAGTTCCTTGTATCTTCCATCAACTAAGTTCACAGTTTACATAATTGTCAATGATGTTAAAGTTGATGAATTTTAAGACAACCAATAAATGAACCGATTTAATAATTTATTTTTGTTATAGGAAATACATTATCTAATTGTATTCATGAGAAGAAGATATTTTGTTTATGAGTATAAAGTATAAAAAAAACGCATACATGTTCTAATAATTACATATTATATAGGAAACAATTTTGAATGGTTGAAAATGTTTAAAAATGTGAGTTATCACGATATAAACTGAAAAACGAACATGCCATGACAAAGGATAACCCTATATGGATGTTGTGTGGTATTTTTTGATCATTCCAAGGCTTAAACATTTGTTTGTAAATTCAAATGCTGCCAATGATAAATCACATGTAAATGAAAGGAAATGTGACAAATTGTTACAAATTATGGGTACAATTAATCTAAAGTGTAATATTTGTTCTATCACCAAAACTAATTGTTCTTGAATCATGTTTTACATTATGGGTGCAATTCATCTACATTGTGTTTGGATAAAGAATTTTAGCAATTATAAGAAATTAAAATACATGATATTTAAATTACTTACAATTCAATTTTCTTCATTCTTTAAATACTTTGTTTGAATGAAGTAATTGAAATATCTTATATTTTTTTTTTGTTCGAATAGAGCATTTTGATTTTTCTACTAAGGAAATATTATATTTTAATTCTTTTTTAATAACTCAGTTTTACCATTTATTCTTGAACAACTTGTTTCAATCTTTGATTGGATTGACTTGTCTTGACATTTGATCCAACAAACTCATCTCAATCTTGATTTGAGTTGACTTAACTTGATCTTTGGTCCAGATCGATTCCTCCCGACCATCGATCTTGACAAACTCATCTGATCTTTAACCTGAATTGATCCATCTCGAATCTTGACTCGAACCGAATCGACTTAAGCTTTGTTCCTATTCGACCCACTACAACTCTCAACTAGGACCAACTAGCACATTTGGTTTCTAATCTTATTCTTTAATTAATGATATTTTGAATTAAAGTATTTATTTACCAATTTTGCTCTTTAAATGATTTTTTTTAAATTTAATATTTTTTCGGTTTGATTACTTCTTTAAATTTAATCTTTTCTTAAACTAAATTATATATAATAAATTATGTACACAATAAATAAAAACCATGTATAATAAATTATAACAATTATTAATATTTATTTTTGTTATAATAATAATGATTTTATTATTATTTTTAATTATCATTGAATAAAAGTAAAAACGTGCGATAACATACGTAGTCATGAAAAAAAATGTATAGTATGTCCACTATTTTAAAAGAATTTGAGTGATTTGTTGACAACTATGCTAAATTGAATATTCATTAATAACCGATATTATCATTTTTATCCTTTTAAGAGTTACCTGATGTACTAATGCTTTAATATTTCAATCAGAATGGTTGTTCTGTTCAATTTCGTAACATGTTGATGTTCATGTTTGGACACACTGAAGCGACGGAGTGGAAACGGCAGAACAAGAACCAATTAGTGTGTTATATTATTGTCGGAATTAATCAAAAAATTAAAATAGTTTATACTCTTGCTAATTATATTTTATTAATAGATTAGGTGAGATTAGATGAGTTTTAAAGGAGACGATTCCCTCCTTTTCCTGGATTTCTGGTTAGCTCTGTCATCTCTTTCTTTCCACGCTATATCCTCTCAATTCAACCAAAAAATTTCTCTCTCAAAATTCACATTCGATTTTTAATTTCTGAAGGGAAGGAGAGAGGGGCAGAGAGGGAGAAAATTCGTTTTCTCTCCTCTGCGTTGGGTAAATCTTAATTCCGATGGGGACTCCGGAATTTCCAAATCTCGGCAAGCATTGTTCTGTTTCCGATTGCAGGCAACTTGATTTCTTGCCCTTCACATGCGATCGCTGTAATCAGGTTTTTCAATTATCCCTCACTCTCTTTCTTTCTTCTTTTTCTTTTCTATTAATTTATATGCTTATACTCTGTCTATTTCATCATTATATGATTACATTCAATAATTTATATTTCCGCGTTTTTAGCTGCCAAAGGTCATTAAATTCACATCCAATTTCAAATTTCAGTTTCAAATTTGCGCATGAATGAAAGAAACATAATTACAAGATCTAGTAATGGTGTTTCTAATGCTGGATTCCCTATAGAAATTTATCATCATCATTAATGAAGTTGATTTTGTTTTGTATCGTGACTCTGAATAAAATAAAATAAAGAAACTGGTATCTTCTCGTTTACAATTACACTTTCACTCATTTCCTCAAATTTTTGTGAATTTCTTGGTTTTTTTTTTGTGTGTATTTGATCCTATCGATCTAAGGGTCTTGTTGAGTAAAGGCATTGATCAGGAGATTTATAAATATAAATTGTTATTGTCAGAGATAATGCATCGGAAATCATGAAAGAGTGTTACTTGACTCTCAGTAAATTTTTTTCAACTAATCGTAATTTTGATCTATCTTGTAACCTAAACCTCTAATATTGTTTAACAAGAATGTTGAAGTGGTAATGCAAAAGACCAGTAAAGTTATATTATCACGAATATGCAGACATTACAGGACAATAATAAAGTAAAATATTGTCACGTCCATATTTCCATTAATATCCGGGTTAAATTAGCAAAACTATCCAATTAAACGAGTGGGAGAGTAAAATTTGCTGGAAAAATAATGGGAACACAACATTTGCAAAATTGAAAAGAATGCAATGAAACTTCTAACAATTTATGAACTCTTTGGTTGAGCTAACACAAATGCACAATTTCTTGCAGATATTTTGTTTGGAGCACCGAGGTTATATTGAGCACAAGTGCACAAAGCCCAACAAAGACGATGTCAAAGTTGTCATATGTCCCCTCTGCGCAAAAGGAGTTCGCCTCATTCCAGATCAAGATCCCAACATAGCTTGGGACCATCATGTTAACATTGATTGTGATCCATCAAATTACCAGAAAGTGACAAAGAAGAGAAAATGCCCTGCCCCTGGATGCAGAGAGGTATTGGTTTTCTCCAACACAATCAAGTGCAGGGATTGCTTGGAAGACCATTGTTTGAAGCACCGCTTTGGCTCTGATCACAAATGTTCTGGTCCCAAAAAGTTAGAGACAAGTTATTCATTCATGGGTTTATTTACTACGACTAAAAGAGAGGAGCCAAAACCCAATTTAACTTCCACAGCATCATCTAAATGGACTTCAAGCTTTCTCAGTGTGGCTTCTAACATTCGTGCCTCGGCTGAAGCGAGCATGTCAAAATTGAGCAATGAAATTAACCAAGTTTGGCTGGCAGCAAGGGATGGTGCGGGACCGAACAGTGGCAGTGGAAATAAAAATGATCTTCAAGAGGAAACTTGCCCTCAATGTGGTGTAAAGTTTTCCTCTGCGATTTCTTTGGTGGATCATGTGCAAAAAGTTCATGAAAGCAATGGGAAACCATTAGGGGTTAAGAAGATTGATGCGTGCCCCAAGTGTAGTAGAGGGTTTGTTGACCCGGTATCCCTAGTGGAACATATTGAGAAGGATCATGGTGGTTCTGCAGCATAGAAAATTCAAGTTTTTTAATGAATTTTCTTTTTATACATATTATTCGATCATCATTTTGTTCTGTTTTATAGCAGAAGAATGTGAAGATGAGGCTAGGTTTGTTCCCAATGCTCTTGTAGTTATGTCATTATTTAATGGCTAGATCACTGTGTCATTTCTTCAAACATTATACTTTCATGTTTAGAATCAATCCCATGGCTTCACTTGGGCCTGTTTCCTGATCACGTGTTCTGCTAGAATCAAAATATTTTTAAAGACATGAAATTTTGATATATCAGTGACTGAAATTTAGCAGATTTTTCATAAGAGAATATGAAATCTCGTTTTCTAATTTCCGTATCCGGAAAGTCCTCATTTTTTCAATGTTTGCTCTCTTATCCTATGTTTCTAAATAATTAAAAATATTTTAATTACAATAACAAAAGTAATTTTCTTATCGAATTTATTAAAGATCAAATTATAAAAATATTTGTTGTCATCGTATTCTCTTTACATTTTTTCAATGAAGATGATTCATGTTTGGTATTTCAATAAACTTTACATTGGTCATTAATGACCTAATACAAATGAGAGTTCATTCAGTGATATTAGATAATATATTAAATTATTAATTTGATTCCTCTATTTAATTGATTAAGCTCATTTGGATTATTTATTATCAAAAGTTTTTTATTTTTTATTTTTCTTAACTTCTAAAAGTATTGCTGTTACCGTTTTCTTAGCTTAGATTTATAATGGAGATGTCTTAACAAATGGTCTCTATGCCTTCTCTCTTGATTGTACGAGAAAAACAACATGATTCGATTTTAAAATTGAAGAGATTAAATTACTATGTTAATAATAAAATAATTAAATTAAAATTAGTATTTTATTATTTTTGCAGAACATAAATTATTGACTTAATTAATTTGTTTTCCATATTTACATCTTTAATTTACTTTTATGTATATTTTTCTTTTAATTAAGTTCAATATTTATTATATATAATCAATATTGTATTTTTTTTAAAAATAGCATTTTTTTTGTATATATATATATATATATATATATTTGGAAATGAGACACCCTTCCATGTTTCACTCCATTTCTTTTCAAAATTCTCGCTTGCCTGGATTTTCACCTGGCAACACCAATTTCGGAAGGATCAATCCTCCAAGTTACTCCCAGTACT
>Ga0099822_1011144_pt1 | contig 11025 bp, 5 predicted proteins | sample CowpeawhiteBW_FD_76839 | JGI IMG/M metagenome (GOLD analysis project Ga0099822, IMG submission 76839) | Root nodule microbial communities of legume samples collected from California USA - Cow pea white BW | ecosystem: Host-associated > Plants > Roots > Nodule | place: USA: California | collected... | reverse complement strand
CTGCTCTTCATATTAGCTCTAATCCTGTCTTTCATGAGAGGACCAAACACATTGAAATTGACTGTCACTTCATTCGAGAAAAAATCCTATCCGGGGACATCAAGACCGAGTTTGTCAACTCAAATGATCAATTAGCAGATATTTTCACTAAGTCTCTTCGAGGACCTAGAATTGATTATCTTTGTAACAAGCTTGGTACATACGATTTGTATGCACCAGCTTGAGGGAGAGTGTTAGATGATATAATATTGTGTTTAATAGTTGGGCTCAGCCCATTATGTATTTCTGGGATTTGGCCCATTATCAATATAAATAAACTGTCCTTTGTGTACGGTTTACACAAGGGAGATTAATCCCAAAACCCTATTTCATCTTATTTTACAGAAAGTTTTATACTTTATTATGAAATCTATGTTGCCTCTAGTGATAATTAGTATAAAAAGCTTTATCATATTTACAATTCTTGCACCATGTGAATGAATTATTCTCGACATAATAATAAGTTGTCATAAAATGTTATTTTTGCATTAGTATATGTTCAATGATAATGATTTATGTTGATTCAAGATGTTTTCTAATTACATAAAATATATAATAATCCGTTATATTTAAACATAGTCGATCTTTAGAAGGTAAACTCTCATCCTTTTCACAAATATAATTTTTATATCTTTCAAATCAAGAGAGCTCTATTGTGATTTAGAAATCTTTTTGATTTTTTTACGCATTTCATTAATTTTTGAAAGAAAAATTGTTCAAGATTCATACTTTAGATCTTTTGTTATATAATTAGTCCCAATAGTTAATATATTTCTTTTAACTTGATTTAAATTCCGTGGTGTGTTAGTGTAGGTAGTTGAGTGTACTTGTAAATCTTTCTTGAATATGTTTTTGTTTTGTATATCTTTTTCTAGTTGCATAGATATTTTTTTTAATCGGATAATCTAATATTATAGTGAAAAATCTAACTTAGGTTGCTTCAATGTTTTGTATGTTTCTTTGATATTTTTTTGTATTTTTTAGTGTTCTTAAAATTGTGCATAATAATCTTTTTATTAACAACTTTCAAGATAAAAAATTTCTGGAAAAATTTTTATGTTTCATTTTTACCATCAGTTCACCCTTTCTTAATTTTAAATTAATAATTATAATTTCTAATATTTATCTACATTTAATACTAAATATAATATTCACTTACTTTTTTTTATAAATAATTTTGCATAATTTTATTTCGATTTTATAATTATAGAAAAAAAAGATTGATTAAATATTTTATTCACACATATAATATTTTAAAAAAAATTTGGTTAAATTTGGTTAAAAAGATAGATTAGGAGAATAAATGTGAGTATAAAAAAAAACATGAAAATGAAGAAAACAATGATATTAATGCACTAAGATTACCTCAATTTTAACTTATTCAAGTTGTAAAGATAAACTATATATGAAAATATGGAGAAGTCAAGTTAACTCAATCAACATGATTCTTTAGTGGAACTAAAATGATTTTTTGTTCAACTAGTCATTTCATTCTTTCAATTATTCTTTCAATTAAGTGAGAATAATATTTCTAAAAGAGCAATTATGTATTAGAAATACAAAACTTTGAGTCAGCAATCACTTATGTAATACTATTCAATTGGTTTAGAAAAAAAAAATTGAAGAAGAGAAGAAAGTATAATGAAATAAGGTTATATTGAAGAACTTCCTCCCCGTGAAGTTCATCTTCACTTCTTTTTTTTTTAGTGATTTCATTTATTTAACATCATCAATAGTTAAATACTTATTTATTAAGATTAGATGTAATTTCAAACTTTTTCATATATTTTTATTATATTTATATATAACTATCTCTTTTTCTTCTTCATCGATGGTTATATTTGAAATTATTGATTATTCTAGCTTGATGAATAATAAACTTGAACTTACTGAAAACTTATCTTATGAAGTTTTTAATGCAAACTCATCTTATTAAGTGGTTAAGAGTTTGTGATACAATAGAATAGGTACAAATATTTATCATAAAGGTTGATATAATGAATGAGGAGAAAATTTTATCTAATGAACTTCGTGAAACAAGAATGTGGAGTAAGAAATATAACATAGTATTCATATTTATTTTTTTTATTTTAAAATTATGAGCGTACAAAATGGAAAGGAAGTATTTATTTTAAAACTTATCTATAAATTATTCTATATTATTAAATTTTGTTCACAGTTTGTCAACCGAAATTGGCTTAACCTGAATAATCAAATAGCTTGTGAAGCTTTTTAGTAAAATAGTTGTTTTGAACTCAGTCGTAAAATAGTATTAGTGAGCTTTTTCTTTTTGAAAATAGAGTGAAATTGCTAAAACTCATGAAATCGACATGTATAACATTAGGACTTAAAAAAAAATATTTAATAAAAAAATACATAATTAAAGTTGTTAACATATATAATAATTTTACTTGAAAACCGATCATACTCACGACAACTTCAGTTGTCATGAATTAAGAATATTTCATCCTATTCTGAAAAAAAAAAAAGTTATTATTTCCTATTTTATGATTACAGATTTAAAACAAACTTATTTGATCATCTAAAACTGCTTGCTCAAGTATGTTTAAAACGGAATAACTTCTTTCAAAATTTCAGTGAAACAAAAAGCAAAATATCATTATTTTTTTTAATTTTTATCTTTATTAGTAATTACTACAAATGAGGTACATAGATGCAAAAGAAAGAAAACAAAAAGAAGAGAAAAAGAAAGACAGTGATGATAATAAATACTAGATTGGCTCAAGAAAGTCTAAATTTTATTAAATAAATATATTTTAATATAAAAACAGGTATATTTATATCCATTAAATTTCTTTAATAAAGGGTGCTATAATTATAAAAATCTTAAATTAATTAAGGAGGATCTTAAAAGTCCAGAGGAAATAGTGAGTAACAGCCACACTACAAAAAGAAAAATAAATCCGAAACTGTATTCATTGCAGTTAATTTAGCATTGCACATGAAGGCCAATTTACATGAAAATTTTTCAATTTAATAAGTAAGTTTTAGTTTGAATGTTAAGAATTTTTAATTTTGTTAAATATGTTTAAAAATATTATTTATAAGAATTTGATTGATTCAATTCAATGATTAGTGTCTCCCATAAAAATACATGCAAGTTGCGTGGATATTGACGTTGAGTGGCAGCCACACTTTGATATGTGTTTTTATTATGAGTGTTATTATTATTGTATGAAAAAGAAAGGAAAAAAATGTGAGAGGTGGGTTTTGTCTTTTTCTTTCCTTCGTAGATACAATGGAAACATTCCAAATGTCTGAATTTCATTTCAACAATATTATATTACTATTGGAATCTGACGACTTCTTCTTCTTCCTAAGCAAATTTCGGAAAACCTAGGTTTACCAATTTTGAGGTCACTTGACCTAGACCAATCAACCACCCTCTTATGTTGCTCATTATATATAAATAATGTGTTGGAAATAGTCCAAGTGTGAGTCAAAAAGTCCCACATTGGATAGAAAAGACAAAGTTAAACACTATATAAGAATAAAGACCCATAACAACATGGCTTTAAGGTTTTAGTGTAAAAATGGTATCTAAGGTCTTATATGTGTAAGACTAATGTCATATAACCATATATAACTATAATCTTTCAATGACCATAACTATAACCATGACCATAACCATAACATATGAAACATAACCTATCAAAATGAGTGTCACAGTCACTAATCACCAACTTGGTCAGTGTTCTGGAGTACATCTACATTTACCTATTTTAAAACATAACCCATAATCACTAAGATATATTCATGTGAATAGTTAATATCCCAACCATCAAATATGAGAGTAAGTTCAAGATGTTTTTTATATTATTTTCTAATCTGTCTGTTCATTGCCTTTTTTATAGTAAAAATATTATTATTTTTTGTTTATACTCTACTTCATTGCTAATAGATATGGTTAACATAATATTAGTTATAATATTACATTGTTAGCTTCAAATACAACCACTTTAAATCTATCTTTTATATTTTTTTCTATTTATAAATGCATATCCTACGTGCTCATCTAGTATTAAGTTTCATTTTATATATTTTTATTATTATTTTAACATGGTATCAAAATTATGAGTTAGAATAACAAAGTTTATTTGTTGGTTTTTCCTCACTATCGGATCATTACTATTGTTTAGTCTCACATTCAAATTGTATATACATCAATATGGGTGTGTTGTAAGCTTGGCATCTACTAAAGATGATACCAATTTACGGTGTATAAATGAATGTAAATTCCAACTTTACAAATTGATTTTGAGAAGTTTAATTAGACTTAAGGTTCAATTTTTAATATGGTATCAAAATATTAGCTCAGGTCTATCTTAGAAATGTATATGCTTCTACATGAGAGAGTGGCTTAAAATGGTATATTGCAAGCATCTTACAAACCAATTTTATAAGATTGAGTTAAGCTTAAAGAAGAGGTAAAACACATTATCCTTTTGTCTATACTCTTTTTTATTTGTTTTATTTATTTTTGAAGAAAAAAAAGTTAACTCTCTCTTGTTTCATTTTATGGTAAAATATTTGTTTTATAATAGTTTTATAATATGTTGAGGAAAAAATATAGTTTTATAATATTTTTTATATATGCTTTTTTATTGTTTCTCGTAAAAAAAATATTTCTTTCATTTGAATAGTTATGTGTTGTTGTTTTTTAAATTCTTAATAGTTTAACTAATTTAAGTGGTTTTATTTCTTTTCAAATCATTTTATTATATGAAATGACTTTTTAAGAACATAAAATAAAAATATTATCAATTATGTGCCTTTTTAATAAACAGAATTTAACTATGATTTATTTCTCATATGTTTTCCTTTTAATAATTATATTTTTTTTCAAAACTAATAATTAAGATACGATAATATTTATAAATTTTGTGTATATTAATTTCATTTTTTAAAATTATTGATGAAAATTTACCACTTGATGTTATTATAGACAATTAAACTATAATAACCTAGTCTCTAGAGAAGAAAAAAAACGAGATTATTGCTAGATTTGATCCGTATTATTATCAAAATAAATGAAACTAATCTTGCTGGATATCAGATTATACTTTTTCTTGACTCAACTAGAATGAATTTAATAATAATGAGAAACTTTTAATCCCATTTTGACACAAGAATACAGTTTTGGTTCAGCATTTATGGCAATATTTGTTTAACAATAGTTTGAGAATAAATTCCATAGACAGACTTGCCTCTTTCTCTTCATGTGTATATATTTGTTGATTTTGATGTTCTCCAAATTGAGTAAGTATGATGAAGCAAAAGTGGAGCAAGTAACAATGGAGAATCATATCAGACACTGATAATATACTTAGTGGAACAAGCATTTTCCTTATAAAACTTAATAACCTGAATGTATATATATATTGCAGAAAAATCCTTCTAGATCGATATATAATATATAATAATATATAATAATATACAAGAAATGAGAGAAAGTTAACTGTTAATTAAAGGGTTGATAGTGTTGTCTAATCACGATCAATGCCCTCTAATTTAAAATCATTGTAATGAATGGTGGTGAGAAAAAATGCAGGCACTCTGAACTTGCTTCATCTGGAAAGTATTCCAATGTTCACTTCTTTCTATTTATGCAAATTCATGAATATTTAAAAGGGGTGTCATCACCATGTGCATCAAACACTTATTTTATGTTCATGTTGAAGGCTTCTTGAACGCCATGAATGCACGTGGGACCGTAACAGTCATGTTAAATAGCCCTAGAGGGGCTAGTGTTAATTCACTTCCTTCCATTGAAACCTTGTTAATTATTAGCTTCAATTTCATGGCAGAAAAAACCATGTTTTTAACCTCTCTCGTCTTCCTTATTCTTCTGCTGCAACATAACTTTGGTGTATCAGTGCATGATGCATCGAGGGTGCAAAACCTTCATCCACCACCAGATATTCCCAGAGTCTTGTTGAGGAGTCCTCAACCTCCCTCACTTCGTTCTTGGTATGCCATAAACGATGAAAAGAGTGATGATGCTTTTCGCCCTACAAGTCCAGGGCATAGCCCTGGGGTGGGACATCAAGCTCCACCACCATGACTTTTTATTCATTCATCTTCAACACGTACGCCACTGTACCTACAAATTATGGGATTGAACGACTCTTCTTAATTTCTTCCCTCCTTTTCTCATTATTTTTTACTTTGATGAATTATGGATGTTACAGCTTCAAAGTTTGTCATATGTTGTTTGGGAGTGTTTTGAGAGGCAAGTTAATGATAATGTATGATTTTTCATGTTTTCATTATTGATTTTGTTGGATTTAGATTACTTTCATAATCTCGTCCTTTTCTTTTTAAATATTTTATGATGTTTGAATGGTGATTATATAACTTCCTTACGTGTGTATATGGTAAAAATCTGAGTGTGAATTATATAAGTTTTACCTTAAATAGAAATGAAAAAAAGAAATAGCATATTTTAAAAAAAAAATTATAGACTTATTGTTTTATAATTTTGAATCAGAAGTGTATTAAATTTCATGTGTGATTTTAGTTCAAATTTTATAGTTGTCAAATTCCTTCAGAAAACACTTCATATATTTCTCTTATATTTTTTCACTTTATTTGTTTTTATTTTTTTCATCACATTTTACATTTATATTTTTTCTTTCTAAAATATAAAAACTTACATTACTAAAAAAACTCATATTTCTTGCTAATTTTGTTTTAAATTTTTTTTATATAGAAAATACTTATAAATTTTGTTATGAAAAAAAAATTATAGGAAATTGCTGCCAATTTTTCTACAAAATATTTTGTATAAAACACTTTTTACAACAAATTTTGTAAAAAATACTTACAAATTTTATAATTTTGTAAAAAATAATTACACACAAAAACATTACCTGCTAATTAAGATTCTTACTAAAAAGAACAGAAAAAAGTATTTTCCTACAAATTTTTTTTAACAAATTTGTAAAAAAATTCTCATGTAACATGAGAATTTTTAGTAGTTATAGTCTTATATAATTTTAGATGAAATATAGTGTGAAGTTTGTACGTGAGTTTAGTTCATATTTTATTATCATTGAAAAAAATTCTTATAAATTTTTCTTATGATTTTTTACTTTATTTATTTTAATTTTTTTTTTCATCACATCACTTATAATGCTGTAAGTACCACTTTCTTTTATATTCGTCTTCTCTTTTCATTACTCAAAATAAGAAATCATTTTATGAAATTTAACTTTCTTTTATCTTCCTACATCATACAATTCAATATTCTCAATTTATTTCTTAAAGTAAAAGATCCGATATTATATTTTGACATGAAATTGGTCAAAACCATTGACACAACTCGCCTCAACTCAAGAGTATCTAATAATTATCCCAAAACAAAGGGTACTTTTACATGCTCCCATTTTCTTTGGACATGAATTTAAGTTGGGTGAAACGTTAACGGCTAAAAAAAATTTATTTTTATTTTAATCCATAAAATCCACACACTATTTCTTTACTTTTAAGTATATAATATGAAATAAAAATATTTTTAAGATTAAATATGTTTTAGTCCTTCTTAATTTTTAGTAAAATTTAGATTTATTTCATTTTTAAAAATTTTAATCAATTTAATCTTTTATATTTAAAAATATATGAATTTAATTTTTTTAATCAAATTTTATAAAATTTATTTAATATTTTAAATACATTTATCAATTAAAATTCAAATATTAAATAATATAAACAATTCATATATTCTCATAAAATATGATTGAAAAGTCGTATTTTATTATAAAATACAAACTAATGACAGATATAAATATTGAAAAGATAGTGGGAAAAATAATTTAGAATAGAATTTATAGAGAATGTTGCGAAGGTGTTGTAGTGGACCACTTTGACTGAGTCGTTTGGGAAGGAAAGAGTTATTAGTCCGATTATGATGTTCCTTTTTAGATTCGTGTTCGATTCCCAAGTGGCATGCCTCAATAATAAAATAACATATATTTGATCCCTTTGTTTATTTGGTACCCACCAAACAATACACACGTCAGTATCTTATGATTCAATTAAGCTCACAAACTCACACCTAGTACAAACCACACCACCACTTTATTACATTACTCTTTCTTATGCCTCTCTCAATTTCTTTCCACAACATTTTCTTCGCCTTCTTAATTATCAGACTCGAAAGTGACACTTTTCTTTTTCTTTTTAATATTCAATTGTGGGTGACATAAATCCTATGAGACATCATAGGATCAAATCGAATGTTTACATTAATTGTTTTTGTTTTTCCTTTGGATCTTTATCTTTTCTCCTATGTTGAGATTGCAGGTAGTGTTAGTTACATACGCGAGTATCAAAATCAATTTAATCTAATCATGGGTATTATTAGAAAATGAAATTTAAGTTTAATTTGATTTTATAAAATTAATTTATAAGATTTTGTAAGATGATGTTTGTATTTTAAAGATGGGATTATACATTTATAATAGTAAAAATTAACAAATTTTTACGATTCAAGACTTCATTTATGTTTAGGGTTCCTAAAACATTAAACATTTTTTAAACCTAAATGGAGAATGTACTGTATGTCCCATCGGACCATCGGCAACGCGCAGTCCTCCGGTCCATCGAACAAGGCTAGGAGGGCTTGCGTATAAAATAGGACCATCGGTCGATCGGCCCCACAGATGAACTATATAGCACCATTGGTCAATCGGCCCCACAAACATATCACACGCTATCCCAAAAGGGACCATCGGTCGATCGGCCCTACGTATGAATCACGCGTTAGCCTTTAAGGGACCATCGGTCGATCGGTCCCACAGTCGAAGCGCTCGTTACCTCTAAAGGACCATCGGTCGATCGGTCCCACAGACGAATCACGCGTTAACTTGTAAGGACAATCAGTTGATCGGTCCCCAGGTCGATCACGCATCAACCCATGGAGATACATCAGTCAATCAGTCTTATAGGTGATTCGTGTAGCGCCTTACGTATGACCATCGGTCGATCGACCGTATAGATTAATTATTCACTTAAGGTTGTTAAAATCAGAAGATAACTAGCCTAGTCAAGCCGTCATCGGTCGATCGGCCAAACAAGGCTAGTCAGCTGGATTAATTAACATTAAACAAGTCAGTAATTTTGATTAAAGGATCATTGGGTCGTGATTAAGGATCTTTAATTCGCATTTATTACCGCTGTTATACCTATACACCGATCGGTCCATCAACTGACTTAAGCATCGGAGCCTTTTAGACAGGTACCCCGATCGTCTGTTCAACTAATCGAGCAAGGAGGAAGATTTCTTGGTGAAGAAGCTATCGCAGATTGCAAAGAGAGGAGACTTGAAGAGGAAAGGAGTAAAATTGAAGTGGTTCTTAGTAGACGCTTGGTCCCTACACCCGAAACAGAGAACAAAATCTAACTCTTCATCTGATAATAGAAGTTTAATGTTCGTTTTAGATAAAACAAGTTATTCAGATAATTTAATGTTTCTTTTATATGATTGTGAAAAAAAAAAGGCCAAATCTAGAGTGTTTATTTTTAATTTAGGAATGGTTGAAGTTATAAGTGTTTATTTTAAATATCTACTTTCTAAAAGTGGGTCAGAGCCCAAAATGAAAAATAATAAGACCAGCCGAAGCCCATGTGGACCGCAGCTGAAAAGGGACGAAAATCCTATTCAATAGTTTATTAACATTTTGCAGACAATTTTGTGGGCCTAATATAGCAATAAACCAATAGTTCTTCAAGATGAAGGAACCTGTGCTGCATTCAGAGAGAATTTGTGAATAGTAATTGACTTTCACACCTATCTTCATTTCTAAAAGCACCCCCCTTTCTCATTTTTTTTTTCTTATAATCTTTTTAAAATACTCTTCTTATTTTATTCTTCTTTCTCAAACGTGGGATCTCTAACAAAAACGATTAAAAAAAAAATACTGAATCATCCAGATTTGATGCACAAGAATATCTCTGTACATTCACACTATTTGTCATTTCCTATCATTTAAGCAAGAAAGATAAGATGATGAAGAAACTTACAAAAATCACATGCCACACATTCTCTACTTTCACCTCCTACTATTTCTTATTAACATTAATTTAAATATGAGAGCCTTTAGAAGTAATCATAATGATATTTTAATGTGAAAAACACATTATTGTCACAACACTAAAGTTATTTCTCACAAGGTTTCTAAGTTATTAGTTGGATTGCTATCCATTTATATTTTGTCTCGGGTTCAATATGCATATATTTTTGTGTGTAAGATGATATATTAGATATCTCACATTGACCAGAGATAAAACAAGTTTGCAATAAATAAGTATATACAAACCTCGTTATGAGTTGATTTTGTAATATTGAGTTAAATTTAAAGTTCACTTCTTAACATGATATCAGAACTATGAAGTGTAATTTATCCCAGTAAAATTTGTTGTTTGCTGAGTTTATCATTCTACCCACTATCAAATCATCTATTGATTTGAGGGGGTGTATTGAAGATCCTACATCACCAAAAAATAAGACAAGTGTGCTATACAAAATGGATGCAAACCTTACATTATAAATTGATTTTATAACGTTTAACTAGCCTTAAATCTCAATTCAACCCAGAGTTAGAATCTACCTTAGTAACGTTTATTACTTTTGTTGGATTAGATTGGACTTAAAGTGCTGATATATTTTAAATATTTAAAATGACACTATTTTTACTTTATTATACATTTTAATGAAAATATTATAAGATATAATATAAAACTAACATCAAAACATTATGTGAAAAAGCATATTATGGTTGGAAGTAAAATAATTTATCAATAAATAGCCTATTACAAGAATCTGAAGTTAATTCAAATTATAAATATCCTCAAAACACATATTTATCATAGAAAATTACAATTTATATAAAAATATCAAATAAATATGTCTAATTATATCGTATATATATATATATATATATATATATATATATATATATATAT
>Ga0099822_1011143_pt1 | contig 11026 bp, 6 predicted proteins | sample CowpeawhiteBW_FD_76839 | JGI IMG/M metagenome (GOLD analysis project Ga0099822, IMG submission 76839) | Root nodule microbial communities of legume samples collected from California USA - Cow pea white BW | ecosystem: Host-associated > Plants > Roots > Nodule | place: USA: California | collected... | reverse complement strand
TATATATTTAACATAAATTCATTATTATTATTATTATTATTATTATTATTATTATTATTATTATTATGCAATATAAACGAATTGGAAAATGATAGTTTGAAAAAAAAAAATCAACAAACTTTGACAAACTAGCTAGGTAAAAAAAATACTACTTTATTACTTCATTTTAGTTAAAAAATAAAAAAATAATCTATTTAACTCTATTTATAAAAAACTTTATCAAATTTATTAAAAAAACTTTGTCAAAAAATAATTTTCCAAACCAATTATTTCTCCTTTTTTTGGTACAAAAGTTTTGAAAATCTTATAAATTGTGTTACTCACTACTATAAATTTATTAATTACCAGTTAAATTTGTTGCAAATTTGTTTTACAGAAATTTCCTGGAAAAATTGTTGTAATTTAGTTATTACAAGATTTTTCTTGCTGATTTAAATTTCTAGAAAATTTCACATAAAAATTTTATACTTGTTGCTAATGTTTTTACAAATTTAAATTAGTAAAAACATGTTAAATATATTTTAAAATTTGACAGAAAACTATTAAATTTTCTGTCGATTTTCATTTTATTTTTTTCGTAGGATTATCATGCGAAAATTATTGGAAATTATTTATTATTTTATTTTATTTCATACAAAGTTCTAATTCACATTAAATTTATATTTTTTTAAATTTTTTTCTACAAATTTATATTTGTTGAAAAGTTGTCTTTATTATAATATCAACAATGTTTTGATACACTAATTGCAAAATAAATATTTTTCAATCATAAATATTTTAAACATGTAAAGGATTTTAAAAATATTAATAATTTTAAATATTTATTTAATCAAAATTATAATCTTTATTTTTATTTTATTTAAATATTTCTATTACGATTACCATAAACTATAAATGTTATTAATCATATTATTATAAATTTATAAAGATATAATATCATGTTTTTATGAGATAATTTATATCATATTTAAATAAATAAAAAAGGTACGTATATGTTATTACTAAAAAAATATATATATTCCTTGCTGATTTTCTTTTGAAAATTTTTACTTAAGAAATGGTTAGAAATTTTTCTATAAATAATTAATATAATATTAATTATATTATTTTTCTAAAAAAGAAAAAAAAAGACTTGTACGTATGCATTAGTTAGAGACTAGTTTATCCCATAAAAGGATACACTTGTAATACAAATAACATATATAAATTTTATAAAAAATGAGATTTCTCTTTCTAAGAATCTTGTGAAGTTCTGATAAATAAATTTCAATTTTGATCTCATGAGCTAATTCATTGTTGAAAAAATATTTCTCAACACAACATAATGATTATCACAAATTATTTGTTGATGAGTTAGTTTCACACATAAAGAGGAAATTGAAAAAAAAAAAATTTGAAGAGAGAAAAAGGAAAGAAAATAAAGAGCTAAGGTATAAGATAAAGAGAAAATGTTTGATATTGTAAAAGATATGCTCATACTATGATGAAAGAAATAGATATCAAGGAAAAGAAAATTAGTGAAGAAAAAGAAGTAAAAGAGGAGGAGTTGAGAGAGAGAAAAAAATAAAGAGGGGGATTTTAGTAAAGGAAAATAAAGACAAGGAATTGAGAGAAAAAGAAATTCAAGACAAAAATATAGAACAAAACATAAATGAAGAAAAAAGTGAGAAAAAAATGACCAATAAAGAGGAAGAAAAAAAAATGTCTTTTAGGAAATGTTTCAACAACAACGCATCATTTAGTCACGAACAATCAGTTGTTACAAAGGTTCTGATTCTAAAAGTATCTTTGAAGGAGAGAATTATATGATCTTGAAAAGTGTCTTTTAATTTTTTTTTTTTAGTTTTTGTCTTTTAATTAAACGTGGAGTTCTGAATTATAAGAACCATTTTTTTATTATCTTATCTTGTTAACCTGACACGATTAATTAACCTCGTAACTTAGTGACAGGAAAGTAAATACGAGTAAAAAAATAAATTAAGTTGAAATATGTTCCATTTTAAGACAAATCGGTTTAAAAATAAAACAAATGGATAAAATAATAAAATAATTTTCTGTGCACATGAGACATCAAAATAAATATAAATAAAAAAATAAATTAACAATTTCAAATGACTAAAAAATTGGACAATTGTCAACATAATCAACATGAATAATAAACTAAATTTCTTATAACTAAATTTCTTATGAAAAAATATGTGATTTTTTGTTGACAATTTTTTGTAAAACAAAACTTATTACATGATAATTTGTTTCCTAAGTCAAATGAATAAAAGAGTGAAATAACTATTTAGAGGGAAATTTTTTTATGAAAGTATAAACCATTTGTATTATTAAGAGATATATATTATTTTTTTAAATAATGTTATTTTAAGAAATAACAATAAAATAAATTATTCTAAATTTAATTTTATTAAATGATCAAATAATTAAAAATTATAAAAGGATAAATTAAAAAAAATAGTATAAAAAATTAATATTTAAAATATAAGTTATTCTTTAATAATGTATTAAACAAACAACTAATTAAAAATTATAAAAATATAAAACTAAGAATAAAAAAACAGTATAGAAATATATTTTAATTTTTGAGGACAAATTAGTTTAAAAATAAAATAAATATATAAAATAGTAAAATAACTTTGACAACAAAATAAATATAAATAGAAAAAGAAAATTAACAATGTAAATCAATATTTTGGATACTTGTCAACAAAATAAATATAGATAATAAAGTAAATATCTTAGTATTTTCTAATGGATAATAAATAATATATGAATGAATAAAATATTTAAAAACAATCGTTAATCTTTTTCACTAAATATCAATTTTTTATATATCAGTTTCTTTTTATTTTTCAAACAAAGAGCCAACATAATACAAACAAAATTAGTGATGTTTCTATTGATTTGTGTTTTTCCTATCTCTCATGTATTTGATATACTAGTGAACTTCATTTTCACTAGAACAATTTTTGTAAAGGATTTAATTACATAAATTGAGATATATAAATTATTTTCAGAACTATTTGAAAATGTTTTAAATTCATTTACAATGTCTAAATGTTTAATATAAATCATAGTATTAAGATTTTTAAAATCTATTTTTTATATTTTATGCTCCAAATATTATATTAAATATATGATGGAATAAAATCATCTCTATTAAGATGACAAATTCATTATTTTATGTTCTGTACTTCCAATTAAAGCAAGTCATATGCTCATTCCGGAAATGCATAAACAAATAAATTGTATAAACTAATTATGGAGCAGACTAAGAAATAATAAGAAACATAAATACTTTACTTTCTATAAACTAATTAGACATTTTGTACAATAGAATGAATGAAATATAAATTTTCAAAATAATAGACAGAAACATCACAAATAGAACTATTGCAACACTTATAAGAGGAGTAGTTCCCCACCCGAGACTATTATGATTTTAGAGGGTTTAATAAATTCTCTACAATAATTTGATTTGGACCAATTTTTTATTCATTTATATCTATTGACTTTGTATACCATTTTGTTGTAAAAATAAGAATCTTACCTTATAGATTTATTATGATATGGAAACTCTATGATTAAAATAATGGAAAGAATAACTCTAATTATCATCTTTATATTTTGTTTACATGTAAGTTTTACTAAATATGTTTTATATACTGACTTTGGATGATCCTCCAAACAATTAATAGATCCATTTGAAGAACATGAAAACTAGTTGAAAGAATGCGAGATATCCTCTCTTTTATTAGTCAATTTCATAAATTAATAAAACACCTATGGATTTTTTTTTAACATTCTATACTATTTTAAACTTAGAAAACTCATTTTGTTGAATTAAAATCATTATTTACTCTTCCTGGTATTTTTTATATTAAAATAAATTTTATAAGCCAATTCCTCGTCAAAATGATTAAAATACTAATTAAAATTTTAAAAATACAAAATAACATAACCTTTTTATTCAGAATAATATATCTAATTATTAAATATATACCACGAAATTATCATTATACAGATTATTTGAAAATTTCCATTAAAATTATTGTTATTCGGCTTACGTTTTCCACAATAAGCTTAAAAAGTTCCAAATATATATATATATATATATATATATATATATATATATATATTATATATTTTGAATAATTTTTAAAAATTTAATAAAGTATTATATTTAAAGGATAAAATCGATATTTTGAAAAATAGATAAAAAAGGAAAATTCTCTTTATATATTATTATATATATATATATATATATATATATATATATATATATATATTCCAAAAAGCTGTTTTAAACGTAAATCCAAATTATTTCAGTTATATGAAGAAAAATATCAGATTAACCATTTTTCTAAATTTCAAACCCTTTAAAATATTTGTTTCTTATTACTGATTTTTTTTTTTCATATCAACCGTGTTTTGACTGTTTTATTTTTGGTACAATTTCTTTTATTATCCATCATTTATCAGTTAGAAATTTAACGAACAGGTAAAATGAGTAAAAATTAAAAAGTTTAATAGTTAAATGTGAAAAAAAAAACTTAAAATGATTTCAGAAAATAATACAATGTGTAACTAAATTTTAATAATAAATAAACCATCTAAAATGTTACCAAATTTAAGAAAACTATTATCATTATCTTATTTTACATTTTTCTTTTGTTAGAGTGAACCAAATAAGGATATATATATATATATATATATATATATTTCATTTAAATTAATTTATTTTAAACAAACATATTAGTTCAATATTTATAATTAAAATGAATAAATAATTTTATTTATTTAGAAGCACCAATATCATACAAAAGTTTGGGATCTTGATTTTAAGAAACGCTCAACATTATGTATATTTATTCTTAGAAAATAAAAAATATGATAATTTAAAATAAGATGCACGCAAAAATATCTCCTTCAAAATTATTCTCCTAGAATACAATTTTTTCTGTCTTCAAGCAACAACCATAGAAGAGATTCAGAGAATCCGCAATTGAGGCCAAAAGAACAATCGCACTAGTACTCAACTAGATTTTTTTTTTTCGAAATAGACTAACAGGAAAAAAAAAATCACCGAATCAGCCGAACACGTCGTAATTGGTTGTTCTTGTCGCAAATAATGTGGTAGGTCTCGTCAAGTCGCTAGAACGTTACGATTTTTGTCGCGAAATTGTGAATTGCCTCGTGACACATTCGGTTGCAATAGAAAAAATATGTGTTTTTTGGGAAGGAAAAAAACAGTTTTTATTTTAACACACATGTTTGAAAAGATGACGTTGATCTTAATTTGAAATGAAATGATATTTGTTAAGAATCAGAAAAATGAAAATGGTGAGTAGTTAACGGTAATGGTAAATCTAGAAGATTCGTGGGAGCGAATGTTTGGTTTGTTTCGTTGGATAATAGCGGCATAAATGAAACATACGCGGCACGCCGAGACACACAGAGACAAATAAAAGAAGCACTGATTCGATTATTTACCCTTTATCTCTTCGTTTCTCTCGGCCCCTTTCTTAACGCTCACAAACTCAACACCATGATGTGGGAATGGGGCGATTACGAAGACGCCATCCCAGAATCCGACCAACCCGAACCCGAATCCGAACCCGATTCTCATCTCAACTTCGATTTCTTCTCCGCCCTTGCTAAACCCAAGGTGCTGCACATGCTAACATAACTCTTCAAACTTTGTTTTATGATTAGGGGTTGCTTCTGTAACTGCATATTGTGTTGTGTTCTGTGTTGGGGCAGGATTATTACAAGATACTGGAAGTGGATTATGATGCTACGGATGATGATATTCGCTCCAATTACATTCGTCTTGCTCTGGTGTGTTGTGTTGTAAGCGTTTTCCTTTTGTTGGGTTTCCGATTGGGGCTAATGTGGGTGTGGTTGTGCGCGCAGAAGTGGCACCCGGACAAGCAGAAAGACCAGGATTCTACTACCTCGCGATTCCAAGACATAAACGAAGCCTACCAGGGTATGTATATATCTATGTATTTGTTTTTAGGGTTAGGGATAAGGATGCCATCGTTGTTTGTAGCGTTGGAGATTCTATCTTGACTAGGAATAGCGCCATATTATAATATATATACAAGTGGGTGCAATGGTAGTTTTCTGAATCAGTTTTAAGAGGTTGAAACTTAAGAGTGTATTCTAGTTAAGTTCTTTAGGGTTATTATATCACTGCATTAGTTTATGCATAAGTTTGTCGATGTTTATTTGTTTTAACTTTTTTTCTACAATGACTTTTAATTGTTTTTTCACCTAGAAGTGTTCATGAAGAAAAATTTCTAAACAGATCCTTTTTGTCTTTTCCCATACTAATAATGTTTCGGGAACTGTTTCTGTTTTGTTTAATTTGTGCCTATTAATGTATTGAGCTGGAAGTGCTGCTTAAATATGATGCTCGTATACTCTAAGGGAATGAAATAGTCAATTGTTTGGCATCGGGGTGGTGTTTTGTGTGATAATGTCTGAAAGGTGTGCTTGTTGTTATGAATTTTAGAAATACAAGGGATGAAAAACTTGAGCAAGCTTACTTATGGTTGTTGTTCTGAATGTTGGGTTCTGAAGTGTCACCATTGTAGTGGATGAGAAGTTGTGCGACAGACAATAATATTATAAGTGAATGAGCGTGTGTATAGTGGAAGGTTGGAGTTACACCTATTGAGGATTAGATGACTAAATCTTGCCCGTGGTGGTTTGACTTTGACCTAAATGGTGTGTCTGAAAAATTTGTCATAGCACAATGACGTTATATGGCTATCCTTGTTGCTGGAGGGGTAGATGAGTCAAGCTGAGCACTATAATAAGCTCAAGCTTGACATGCTCAAGAAAATATGTTAGTCTAGCTTGGCTTTATTTCTTTGAAGAAGCCAGATGTAAATCTTGAGTTTGATTGGCGCTGTTATAATATCTAGCCTTCTAGAAGATATGCAATCAATCATGCTTTTAACTAGCATGGTTCATTCTACTGAGTTTATTTTCTGTCTGTTATAAGCTTAAATTGAGAGGGAAGGTTCCCAAATCTGGCTCCAGTTTCATCTTATCTCCCCTAATTTGCTCAATTCCTATATACTTGTTTTGGAAACTTCCTCCTTTTAACTGGAAAGCATACTAGTGCTTTGAAGTTTGAAACTTATAAATGCATTTTCAATGTACCCTACCACTTGATTATTACCACATCTAGATTTGATATAGTTAGTTTTTATACAATGTGATGGTGATGTAGATGATTCAAATCCTAGAAATCCACTAATGGGGTTTGGGCTGCATACATGTACTATCTCCAAACTCCATTTGGTGCAGTGAGCCACCCTTCTAAAACTTTCGAATTTGTGTGTCACTCTTTAGGTTTGTTAAAGTGATGCTTGTTGTCAAGGATTTTGGCTTGTAATCAGGGATGCCTGTTAGATTAACAATTAACCAACCAACCTGGCCATTGCTTATAGTCTAATAATAGACACATGATCGATAGGGAAGAGGGTCCATTGATGCCTGAGAAGATAGATCATGGTTGAAACAGAAGCTGGTGAACGGTTCAATAAATATGATATTACTGTTTTGGTCTAATTCCCCTATCTAAATCTAATGAGATCTTAATATTTGCTGATTATATACTTCACTTCTCTATTATCTGTGTACCTTTATTTCTATCATCTGAGAAGATGGTATTGTATGAGTTCTGTCAAGTTATAATCTAACACCTATTTAGCTTTTTGCACAGTTTTGAGTGATCCAGTCAAAAGGAGGGATTATGACATAAACGGAATGCGTTATGAATATGATTACAATATCATTGTAAGCAATGTTTGTCTTCATCAGACAGGAGTTGTGTTTTGAAAAATGTTTTATTTTCAAGGAATAACTGTGTTTCATTTGACATTTTTTGATGTAGGATTATCTTAATCGTTACAAGGGCCTTATCTTGACTTGCAATGGCCTTGGCATAAAGCATTCGATATGGTAAACAAAAACAACATGACAGATAGCCTTCCAGTGCATCTAGGACAGTTTTTTAGGAGTACCTGGCACTGCATGCCATGCTTAGTATTGAAGATATCTGATTATGATGTCCTGCAGAGAGTTTCATGCTTTTTTGTATAAAAAAAATGGACAAAATGGAACTTCTACCTGTTGTAATTTGGAATGCTCTCGCTTCCTTCTTTCATACTTATGCTTAAATCATCTCAAAATGCTTCAAGATGCATAATTTGAATTTAATTCTAACATTGGTTCGACTAAACTAAAATTCACCAGGCGAATTCGAGTGAACTGAACAACAATTAAGTATTTTTAAAATTTAGTTTAAGTTATTTAATTTAGCAATAGTTCAGTTATTATCAACTTAGTGTGCAGTGCAATTTTTTATGTATTTAGTATGGTCCAGTTTATGTTTTGTAACAACCATGCTCATTTTGCTGTTTTGTTTATTCTTTATCTTTTGACCAAAAGAAAATGTAACTTTTGAGATTTGCAAGATTTTTTCGTTTTATAACATGGAAGAGAAAAAAACTGAGAAAAGTTTTTTTTATACTCAATTTAACATAATCATACTTATTATGATCAAAATAGTTAATATCTAAGTTTGTATGTGTGTTACATACATAACACAAGTTAAATCTAATTTATTACGTATTAAAAAAATAAGATAGTAGCAAAATTACTAAATTATCGATTTTTTTATTCATATATACATATTTATAATTATTTAGTATTTTCTTTATTATTTAGTCTGCCATAATATAGGTTCAAATTCCACAACATTTAATTTGTTTTAACTTTTTGTATTTATGATTTATTATTTTAACAATAATATTAATTATAATCTATTACATATTAAAAAAATAAGATACTAATTTAATAAAAAAATAATAACAAATTGTAAGATAATATACTAATAAATCTTTATTTTATACAATTTATCTTGAAAAGATACCTCTAGATCGAAGAAAATTTAATATTGACGGAGACTATTCACTCTCAATAAGTATATCATGCTATTTGATTGTTTCAATGAGAATGAAACAGACATTTGTCTCTATTTTATATATATATATATATATATATATATATATATATATGGTCTCGCTAATCAGTGCTCTAAAGGTACTGGTTAAGGATAATTAATATACATTGCATCTTGCAACATAGATAAGTGTAATATTAAATAAAACCTGATCTAATAACCATTAATGTAACTTTATTTTCTTTAAAAGACAAAAATGCTCATAAATATTGTACATGTGTATTTAATATTTTATTTAATGTCCACAAATAAAATTTAAAAACTAATTAAATAATAAAATAACTATATTTTAATGTTGCTAAAAATTAGATATAAAAAAATTTAAATTAACAAAAAGCCAACAAAAAAAATAGTGTTAAACATCTAAAACTTAAAAAAAAAATAACATAAGAAAGTATAAATTAACAGAAAAACCAACAAAAAAAATAGTGTTAAACATCTAAAAATGTTACAAAAAAGGAATAATTAAAGTGTCAATTTAAGACTTAATTGTTTTTTTTTCTTTTTAGTAGAGACATTAAAAATTTCAAAATCTTGTTTATAACCATAAGTTATTGTCTACACATTTAAAAGGGTATTTTTGTCTTTATAAAATTGATTATGTGCATTTATATTATTTTAATTACTGCATTTAATTATTTCAACTTTCAATGTAAAAATGATGATATCAAAGCACATTTATTGTCCCTTAACCGGTGCCCTTAGGGCACTGGTTAACATTCTCTTAATTATATATATATATATATATATATATATATATATATTAATTTTATTAATAGTAGTAAAAATATAGGGGTTATCAAGCTTGTATATCCATATCTATTTTATAATAATAAAACATTATTTTTTATAAAACTAATATTGCAATAATTGTTTTTTACTGAGTAAAACATTTGTATATTTATATATGTAGTTATCAAATATTTCAATTTGATAAATTGTTGCAAATATCTTATAAAACAACTTTAAAATTTTCATTAGGACTATTTATTATGGATGATTTCTTGTAAATCATAAAGATTGAAAAACTGGTTAATGAAGGGTAAAGGGGTAAGAAAATGTGCACATGAAAAACAATTGTAAATCTTATTATTAATTGTCGTGAATAGTATTATTTATATGATTTTTAATATATAATTTAATTATTTTAATGGTTGAATAATTATAATTATAAAATAATTAAACAACAAACGAACTCAAAAACGATAGATCTAAGGGTTTTGAAAATTGAAGACTTTTTAGTTTTTTTATTTCTTTGATAAATCTTTTATTCTATTACTATTATTTGTATCGTATGTGATTGATGTATTAGAATTTGTTAACATCGTATCATATTCACGTTATATCTTCTAGTATAATTTTTTTTTATTAAATAAACTTTTAGAAATAGTTAAAGCATATTAATCTATTATAACGCAATCACTATATTGTAAATCATAAAAGTGACATGTTTACAAATAAATAACTATTTTATTTCATTACTTAATATAATTAATAATTAATTACCTGAAACTTATCCACTAAAATAATTAATTAGACTAGTTAGACATCAATTTGGTATGAAAATGTAACACTCCAAGTATTAATAATATTAATATGTAACCCCAATGATAATTTAAATAAAATAAAATGTGTTCATTGTAAGTCCCCTTTTCCTTTTCAGTTGAGTTTGGGGCCTAGCCTTCGTGGGTCTAAGGCCGGTCCAATAAGGGGACCCAATACCCTTGTCAGCCCCTAATCCCTTCATTCTGTTCCATTTTCAGAAAAACAGCTCCTTGTTCCCTTTCCTCGTCTAGTGTAAGAGCTCTGCTAGGGCATAGAGGTTCTCCTCTTGTTTCGTGATAGCAAAGGACTTTGTACTTCCGGGTAAGTCGAACTCCAACCTTGTCCTTCTCTTTCACCAGTTCAGAGGTTAATAGTTTTGTCTTGGGTTCTCCCTAGCACCCTTTCTCAACTCTGTGTGGGTCTGTTTTCAGC
>Ga0099822_1011142_pt1 | contig 11026 bp, 7 predicted proteins | sample CowpeawhiteBW_FD_76839 | JGI IMG/M metagenome (GOLD analysis project Ga0099822, IMG submission 76839) | Root nodule microbial communities of legume samples collected from California USA - Cow pea white BW | ecosystem: Host-associated > Plants > Roots > Nodule | place: USA: California | collected... | reverse complement strand
TATATATATATGTATATACATATATATATATATACACATATATATATATATACATATATATATATATACATATATATATATATATAAAAGGTTACTTAATAGATTATGAGTATTTTAATAATTTAAACAGGAATATGAAAATGGCGGGGATGAGAGTTATAGCGGGTATGTGAGCGAGGAATGAGGGGTGGGGGACTGATGTACATACCCTCCCCATACCTAATTAAAAAAGTTAGGTATTCTCTATACTCATATCTAATCAATGCAGGAATTCTTCGTCAAAATACGATAACATGTTTGGTCAATACACTCAAGGTCAATTTTATTTGTCATCTTCACTAAGAACACAAATTAAAATGTTTGTGGGATGTCTATCATTGTTTAAGTTGATTAAGAAAAAAGATTCATATGAGAAAGAATTTTTTTTGTAGCAGTATAAATAATTTGTATTGTTGATAAATATATTTTATTTTTTAAATAATATTATTTTGAAAAATAAAAATAAAATGTATTTTTATAAATTTAATTTTATTAAATTATAAAATAATTAGAAATCATAAAAGCATAAAATGAAAAATGGAAAAAAAAATATATAAATTATTAAATGATCAAGTAATCAGAAATAATAAAATAAAATTAAGAATGAAAAAAAAAGTAGTATAGAACTATAAAAATTTATATTTTAATTATAAGTTATTATTTAACAATAAATATATTGAAAATACATTACAATTTTTTTAGTAATACTTAAAATGTGTCAAGAGCACACATTAAAAAAATAACTATTTATTTGTTTTAAAAATCAACAAATTTTTAAAATAATTTTTAGGAATACATATCATAGATTAAATTAGTTAACAAAATAATTCCAACTTTCTACATAATTAACAATTCGGAAATTGATATAAAAAATTTAAATTTGATAACGTAATAGTTATATTTAAGAGCTAAAACAATAATTTATTAGATATTAAATAATAGAGATTAAATAAATTTTTGGAGAAAGAATTTTTCTTATGACGGTGTAAATCATAAAAAGATAAAAATAAAAATAAAAAATAGTATAAAATAACCATTAATTAAAAATTATAAAAGGATAAAATTAAAAATTAAAAAATGATGTAGAAAAAATATTTAAAAAATAAATAAATAGATAAAAGGATAAAATATCGTTCATCCGAATGTGACAGCAAAATAAATATAAATTAAAAAATTAAAAATGTTAAAGTACTAAAAGAGACAAACTTCTAAGATACTTGTTAACAAAACAAAATGGATAATGGAATAAATTTTGTAGTATATTCTTTTAATATATTAAAATTTATATATTATAATAACTTTTATATATATATATATATATATATATATATATGACAGTAAACTAAATATAAATAAAAAAATGTCAAATTACTATAATAACTAATTTTAAGATATTTGTCAAGAAAATATAATGAATAATAAAGTAAATTTTTTAATATCTTCTTTTCATATATTATAATAGTAGTAAATAATAGATGACAAAAAATTAAATATAAATAAATAAATTAAAAATATCAAATTGTACTGTATATCTCATCGGTCAATCGGTCAATCGGCCAATTGTATATAAAACACCATCAATCGAACGGCCTGGTAAATAAATTGTGTAGGACCATCGGTCACTCGGTTCTACAAACAAACCATATAGCAACGGTAAGGGACCATCGGTCGAACGGCCTGGTGAACAAGTTGTAAGACCATCGGTCAAACGGTTATACAAATAAGTCACTAAATCGTCAGAAGCAATCGATTGATCGGTCTCACAAGCCACCCACGTTCAGGCCCATCGGTCCATCGGTAACACATCAACGAGTGACATTCTGATCCCCAATGGCACATCGGTCGATCGGACCCGCACAAACAGCACCTAAACATAATAAAGGACAATCAGTTGATTAACCATCCGGTCGATCGGTCGATCAATCTCTTTAGATTTGCGTAGTCCCTTACATGCATTCATCGGTTGATCAGCCATACACGAATCGTTCACTTGTTAAAAACATGGTATAACTAATCCAGTCAAGCGGCCATCGACCGCACGGTCAAATAACCAGTCAGTCGGATTAATTAACGTTAAACGAGTCAGTAATCTTGATTAAAGGATCATTGGGCCGTAATTAAGGAACCCTAATCACAGGCCCACACCGAAAACTATAAATAGGGCCCAAAGGTAGGTTGGTGGGTATCTTAAATTCGCATTTATTACAGCAGTCACACTGATATACCGATCGGTCCATTACTGACTTAAGCATCAGAGCCCTTTAGACAGGTACCCCGATCGTCGTCTCAGCCGATCGAGCTAAGGAGTGGATTTTCTTGGAGAAGTTGCAGTTGCAGTGAAAAGTGGAGTAAGCTTGAAGAGGTTCTTTAGTAGGCTCTTGGTCCCTACACCCAAAACACAAAAAAATAAAAAATTAGTTTTTAGAAACAAAATAAGATGAGTAATAAAATAAAATTTTTAACATCTTCTTTACATATATAATAATAGATTTTTTAGTATCTTCTTTTCATATATTATAATACATACTAAATCATAAATTAATGTCAAAGATAATTTATCACGTAAATGATGTATTATTTAATTTAATACTTTAATGATTATGATGTCGAAACTTTAGAAAATATTTTAATTATACCCAAAACTCAGGTTTATTTTGAAGTTAAATTTAAAATAAAGAGTTTAACAACTTTTTTATTTTATATATTCTTTATTTAAAATAATTACAGACTCTTTATAAATTATGAACTTATAGATTAGAGATGTCAAAATAGGTCGGAACCCCGCGAGCCAACCCGGCTCACCACGGGTTTGGGCCGGATTGGGTTGAAATTTTTTTACAAATTTCAATACGAATTTATTTTTGACCCGACTCATTTAGAACCCGGCTCATCCGGGTTGGCTCACCAACCCGCAGATAAAAGGGTCACACAAGTGTTTTTATTAAGTTGGGTTTTACATTTGCATCATGTTAAGTTTTTTTTATCCAACACATAAATAATTTGTATTTTTTTTATTTTGGTTTGTATTTGGATTGTATTAAAGTTTATTTAGATTTTAATTAGAATTAAAATTTAGTTTCAACTGAAAAAAAATAAAAAAAATATTTTTTTAATTAAGTGAACCCGTGAGCCAACCTGTTTAACCCGTCAACCCGTAGTAGGCCGGACCGGGTTCAAATTTTTTTGACTCACTAAAAAGTGAGTCCAGTTGAGTTGACTCACTAAATTATCAACCTGTGGTGGATCGAGCCGGATCGAGTCGGATTAGTCATTTTGACACCTCTAATAGATGAATGTTGAACCCTAAAATTTTAAATATTTATAGAATTCATTCTACATTATTATTATTAAATGTATTTGTCGTTTTGTACTCAAAAGCTACTTTACTTATAATCTCTTTGAGGATTGTCAACATCGAAGATAGTGGTTTAACTTTATATTCACTGAACCATGACTTATATAAAATTAATAAAATTTGATCTATTGCTATCTTAGAAATGGATTTCATAAAATTGAGTAGGATTGTAAGATTAAACTTATAAATTCTTTAATTAAATTAGATTAGATTTATAACCGTATTTTAAAAATAAATTCAGCGATCTAAATCAACGAATACACACATAACTTGTAAAATTACCAGATAATTCATCCTCACATGACTAAATATTTATAAAATCAATACATTTCCACGGAAATATTATTTAAATTATATCTTCCTATTATAACATTTATAGTTTAGTATATGCCAAGAATATTTAATACTCAAGTTTAATTACCAATGTAACAATAGTACAATTTTTATTTTTATTTATTACGTGATTTACAAAATAATAATAAAATAATAATAAAGGTAGACAACTAATAAAAATGTACTGTTTATTATACATATTAAGTTTAAATTGAAACTAATTTTGAATTATTAGTACGAAATAGATATTATTTATATATATTCTGTAAATCCATCCAATTGAATATTCCCAAATCGAATTCTCGCTGGGGAGTGTGTAACGATGGGCGTTAAGAACTATAGTAGCCCTCGGTAAGTGTTACTAAGTAGAGGTAACACCTATCCAATGGAAGCTACTAGAAGCCCAATCCGTCAAGAAAAGTCTAGACCCGTCATGTAAGTAACTCAGTCGCCTCGGTTACCATAAAAGCCGAAGAAAACACTCCGCCGCGCTCACATAGAGAAAGAAAATGGACGCATCAAAACTCAATCAATTGAAGCATTTCATCGAACAGTGCAAGTCCAACCCTTCCCTCCTCGCCGATCCTTCACTTTCTTTCTTCCGCGACTACCTCGAAAGGTGAATAATTTCAATTCGATCATCATTCGTATTAGCGTCTTCTAAACCACGTTTCTATTAACTTACTAACTTCTTTGATTATTCCTTCCAGTCTCGGCGCTAAGCTTCCCGAATCTGCACACTCTAAATCGGTACCCTAGCGTTCTATTAATACTTGCCGCTACTTTTTTAATTTTCGCGTGTTGTGTGTGAATCCTTACGTAATATGTGATGCTTCTCTGTGTTGCGTACGGAAGAGGGACGTGGAGAGCGATGACGACATAGAGGATGTTGCGGAGGAACAAGAGAAGGTGGAAGAAGTAGAGGAAGATGAAATAATTGAATCCGATGTTGAGCTCGAGGGTGAAACATGCGAGCCTGATGATGATCCTCCACAGAAGGTTTTATTTTGTTTTGCTTTTAGAATAAACATAATTACTTTAATTGATTTTTGTTGCATTTGGGATTTTTGTTAAGGCAAATGTGTGTCACGTTTCAGATGGGAGACCCCTCTGTCGAGGTCACTGAAGAGAGTCGAGACGCTTCGCAGATGGCAAAAGTTAAAGCCATGGAAGCTATTTCTGAAGGTATCCTTCATTGTACAGTATAATATAATGCTGTTGCATTTATGTAATTAATTTATTTGTTTTTACATAGCGATTGTTGGGTAGTGCATGGATCCATACGCAATGCACAAGAAATGGAATTACAAATGCGATATGGAAGACAACTGGTCGTAGTATCAGTATCAACGATTCTTTGAAGGGACAAAAAGTAATTTGTTTTTACATAGTGATTATTGGTAGTTTATGGATCCACAAGCAATGCACAAGAAATGGAATTACAAACGCAACAAGGAAGACAACTGGTCCTATGTATTGGTGACAATGATTCTTTGAAGGGACAAATAATAATTCTATACCGTATGGTATATAGCAATTTTTTAATGGCTTGGGTTCTAAAAATTCCTGTTGATGGTTAGTTAAGCAGGAAGGAACCCTGTCGGGTTCACGGATGAAAACTTTAGTTATATATGGTACAATGAAAATTTTATAATTGTGTGGTTCGTAGGATGTAACTGACATCATTTGTATTGTTTCTTTAGTTATTCCTATTTTTTTTTTTAAACAAATGCTATTATATGGAATTTCATGCATTACATTGTCATTTTAAGTTTCTGTGACCTCTTACCAGCTAATAATTACTAACTCTTCTCAAAGTGTTCAGGTAAACAGACCACTATACAATGATCACGTATTGTACACTGTCACATTCTGATATTAGTCTTCCCATCAAAGAGCAGCATTTCAAATTCTGTGTGGTGTGGGGAAGCGTCTTCCCTACCTTATAATGTGGCACCGTAGATAACATAACATGTGGTCGTTGTGTCAATGGATGATTCTACCCTCTATTCCTTCATGCACATTTTACCATCTTCCCTTTATCAAACCTGACTATGATGACACTAAGGAATTGATGTACGAGGATCCACAATAAGCATGCATGGAGGAGGAAACGAATACACAACAACAATAATAATAGGAAAACAATTTAGTAACTCGCCTTTCTCCATGATTTTTGAATGGATAAAAAGATTTCATTAACAAAATATGCTACATCTTTTGAACAGATTAAGTTACAAATTTCCCCACTAATCACACTGGCAAATACTCCAATTTTAAACATCTATAAATTATTTAGGCTATTCTCTCTGGTGGTATTGTTTTAAAAGATGACAGTAATCGGAAATTATTTGACTATGTAACGCAGGTAAGCTGGAGGAGGCAACTGAGAGCTTAACGGAAGCAATTTTACTCAATCCTACCTCTGCCATAATGTATGCAACTAGAGGTATACCTTGATATAATTGTCTATTTTTACATTCTCTAGTTGTTTATTTTTATCATCAAGATAAGGATTCATTCTTAAGAGTTTGTAAATTATTTACAGCCACTGTTTACATCAAAATGAAGAAACCCAATGCTGCTATCCGTGATGCGAATGCTGCTTTGGAGGTTATATTCTCCCCCTCTGTCGCTTAGGCCGACAAGCTTACATTCTTGCTTGTATTAATAGACCTGTGAATAATTGTAAATGTTTAATTTTTTGTTGCATTATTTTCTGGAAGAACAATGCTCTAAATTAAACTTGTCTCAAATGCGAGGTAGACAATATCCCACTCTAAGATACATAATGGGTTAAGATCTTGATTCTTTTCAATCAAATTATTGGTGTGCACCCACATGCTTAATTGACTTAATCGTTCGGGGTCACCTTTTTCCCATATGAAATTCATGATTTTTGAAATATAGAGGATCTAGGCATTTTTTTTTTATAAGGCCTTAACTAGTTTGGGGGGCTCTGAAAAGTAAATATTTCTTGTATGTTACAAGTTAAGTATGATCCTTCTAAAATTGTACTGTATGCACTCCTGGCTATTTTTTCTTTTCTGCTTCCGCTTTTGCATATGATACGGCAACTGGATTGAAGGATTATGGGTTTCAATAACATATCTCTGTTCTTCTATGGACCATATTCTTATATTTCCCTCTGGCAGTACTTGTAATACTATTGTGTATCTCGCCTGTACGCAAGGATTTTTATTTTGTATTGTGTTTTCCAGATTAATCCCGATTCTGCTAAAGGATACAAGTCACGTGGCATTGCACGAGCAATGCTTGGTCAATGGGAAGAAGCTGCAAAGGATCTTCATGTGGCTTCAAAGTTGGACTACGATGAGGAAATAAATGCTGTACTTAAAAAGGTTTGCTGTCTGGACCCTTCATATCACTTATCTTCCATTGATAACAATACAGTAGTTACGCCTCTAGTATACAGCCAGTGCAATCTGTTGTTTATTTATATCATGGAATGATATCCATGTAAAAGTTATAAGTTTCGTGAAATATACCTCTATGATATACTGTTCGTATCCTTGAAATTTTTTTTTTTAGTCTCTCATTGAAAACATTGGTATTCCTAGGTGGAGCCAAATGCTCACAAGATTGAGGAACACCGTCGGAAATATGAAAGGCTGCATAAAGAAAGAGAGGAGAAAAGAAAGGAGCGTGAGAGGCAACGCCGTCGTGCTGAAGCTCAGGTTCCCAATTTTGATTTATGCCAAAAACACAGGATATACAACAAATTGAAAATATCCATATAATTTAATTGTTGATAATTTGCTGTGTATTTTTCTAGGCTGCATATGAGAAAGCTAAGAAGCAAGAGCAATCATCTTCCAGTAGAAATCCTGGAGGCATGCCTGGTGGGTTTCCTGGGGGCATGCCAGGAGGCTTCCCAGGTGCTGGGGGCATGCCAGGAGGTTTCCCAGGTGCAGGGGGCATGCCAGGAGGTTTCCCAGGTGCAGGGGGCATGCCTGGAGGATTCCCAGGTGCAGGGGGCATGCCTGGAGGCTTCCCAGGTGCAGGCGGCATGCCTGGAGGGGTGCCAGGAAATGTTGATTTTAGCAAGATCTTGAATGTGAGTAAATCTGGACTTTGGATCTTGTGCACCTTTAAGGTGCTCTAAGAAAAATCTTCTCAACCTAATCAACATTCGATACATGCTTATTCTTGTCTTGATGTTGAATTTTCCTTGACACATTTCTCAGGATCCTGATCTGATGACGGCATTTAGTGATCCAGAGGTTATGGCTGCTCTTCAAGACGGTAATTATCAGTTCTATTGTTTGGTTCCATCCTTTTTCTGTTCTAGTTCATTTATATTTTTCATTGTCACGTGCTTATCTTTGCATGGTTAGTTTTTTTTATTTAAATTCTCAATAATTACTTTTGCTATAATTTGGATGGAAATTGCCGATTATTTCTAGTTGATAGGACTGAGAAATATACAGTTCCCTGCTCTCCCCCTCCTTTTCACGCATTAGGTATTTCCTATCTTATTCGGACACCAAGATTAAATGAAATTGCCTGACTTGGCTATGGGTTGTGTTGTGGGGCTGGGGCTGGGGCTGGGTACGGTTATATAAATGTGAAAACAAGGAACTCTTTCTATCCTTTATACCTGAGTTCATAAGAAACTTCGAAACTTCGCTGTCAGTCAGTATTTTTCATATCCATATTAGTTTAACCAGCTCAGGAAATGTCAAGTTCAATAAGAAGTTGGATGATGACCATGTTACGCTATGTCAAAATGTACCCATTTTTTACTTTTTGCTTTCATGTTTTAGAGTTGGACAGAAAACATTTGATTTGCTGGTTATTAACTCTAATTTCTCCTCTTTTTATTTTATTTTTGGCTTGGTGCAGTTATGAAGAACCCTGCTAATTTGGCCAAGCATCAAGCAAATCCTAAGGTGGCTCCTGTAATCGCGAAAATGATGAGCAAATTTGGAGGTCCCAAGTGAACACTGAGATCTCAACATTCCAGGCCTCAGCCATCGGAAATTTTAAGTTTATTGATATTGCATTTTTCATTTTAACAAATTATCAAACTTTTTACAGTTTGTACGGCCTGTTTCGTAGGTGCTTAGTTCCTGTTGGTAGCCATGTTTACTTGTCAACAATGTAATATTTATTTTCCTGAGTGAATTTGATTGTTTAAAGTTGATATTTTTGTATTTCAGGAAAATAAAAGTTTCTTTGCTTCGTTTATGCCAGGCATTTTGAACGGGCCTACATATAAAAGTTTTCTCGTAGAGATAGATAATATAATGGCATAAGTGGGCAGTTGCTACTCTCAAAATCATATTATATATATATATATATATATATATATATATAGATTTTGAGATAGCAACTATTTATAGTTTTTATAAAAGATGTTGAATAATGACTTGGATGTGAAAGTGATTTGGATATTAGATTTTGGTTTCTATATAGGAATTGTGATCAATTGGTGTTGGAAAAAAATGTATTCTCAATAAAGAATATTAGTGTCTTTAATTCTAGAAATTTATCATATTAACAAATAAGATAAAAAAATCAACATAAGGTATTCAATATTTAATTATAAAACGTAGAAACTTTAAAATCAAAGAAAAACATGTTCATTGTCTAATGACAATTAAGAAATAATATTATGTAAAATGATATTTAATATATAGATTACATTTTTTACTTCAAGTACATTTACATCTTTTAAAACAATAAATTAACCCAAACTTTACAAATAAAGTAACACACATTCTACCTTTTTATGTCTTTTACAACACTTTATTACAAGAATACTAGAACATGAATTTAGAGTCTTTTATATAGTCATTAGCACTTATTTCCTAGCTTATCCTAAGTGGTATGAGACTTTTTTTAAAAATATTATTTTTAGTGTTGTTTGATTTAGTTTGATACATGATTATTTAAAATGTTTTGAATTAGATTATAAGTTGATCTAGTAATTATATTATGCATATTAAGTATGAAGTTTTCTTAAATGAAGTGTTGAATATACTTTAGTTGAGTAGAGTAAATTTTCTCTGATAGATCATGAATCTGATGTGAGTATAAATATGCATACACTAATTAAAGGAGCATGTTGATTTGAATGGGTAAAGTACGATGTTTGAATAAGTCATGATTTAAAATTGATCATTCGAATGGTTTAAATTATTAAAGTGCTTTCGAAAATATTTTTGATCAATTATGTTGTTGAGTTTGATTTTTCTAATATCAAATGGTTATTGCTCAAGGAAAACTTAAACAAATATCCAAACCTTGTTTTTCATTCCTATTTTCTCTCTGGCAAAATATTTCTTAATAAAGTGAAGATAAAGTTGAAAATAACTTTATTCTCAATCATATTTTTGCTCAAACAAAAATATCACTACAACCCAATAATTGAATTTTCCCAATTTTTGTTCAAGTGAGCATATTTTCACTCAAGCTAAAAATAATTGATTTTTTTTTATTTCTTTTTCTCTTGCTTATTTTATAGATTGCATTTGAATGTGAATTCTAAATGTAAAATAAATATTAGTTTGTATGTTTAATTTATTTTTTATTTTGTTTAATTGAACTATGTTGCATGAAAATGATTATTGAGAATGACTAAACTTATATGAATATGTATGTGGTCATATATTTGGGATGATATATAAATTATTATTTGATTAATGTATTAAGCATTGACATATATATTGCAACAAATATTTTCTTTTTTTAGTGGTGGTCCAAGTTACTAACTAAAATATCAGGTGGTGAAAAGGTGAGGAAGGAATTCTTGCATTTCGTAACATGTTCGACTTGGGTTCTGATAAACTTATCATGATTTTTTCTCTTATATTTGTTTGTAAAATTTAAGTTTTGATATTGAATCAAATGTTAGAATCTAATAAAACATATTTAATACGAGTTTTTTAGAAAATGTTAATTGATATTTTATTATTGAATATGTATATATATTCATGTGTGGTATTTATGAATTTTATATATTGGTGTCTTGATGGTATTTAAATAAATTTAAATGATTCTGATTTATTAATTAAAATGTATCTTTATATATTCGACATGTTCGAAAATTTTATTTTCAATTGACTTATCCTTACATTTATTGTTAGTGTCGTGACTTATAATGAATGTGCTTGAAAAATTCAAGTGGAATAAAAGTACACATGCAAGATCAAGACAAGAATAGAAAGTATAATTTCACTTATATTTTGTAAATAATTTTTATATATATATATATATATATATATATATATATATATATATATATATATATATATCAAAGTTCTATATGTTTGG
>Ga0099822_1011139_pt1 | contig 11028 bp, 7 predicted proteins | sample CowpeawhiteBW_FD_76839 | JGI IMG/M metagenome (GOLD analysis project Ga0099822, IMG submission 76839) | Root nodule microbial communities of legume samples collected from California USA - Cow pea white BW | ecosystem: Host-associated > Plants > Roots > Nodule | place: USA: California | collected... | reverse complement strand
CGTCTAATTACCTACTCAACCCCAGGCAAGTCCGGTTTTGTTATTGAGGACAAAATTTAATAAAATGGAGAAGGGGGGGGGGGGGGGGGGGGGGGACTTTAATGACATTAAATGTAATTGGTATGATGTGGAAAAATACTAGCTCAAGTGGTTGAGAGTACTTTGATTGTGTGAGAGGAATTGGGTTCGAGTCTTAAGTATGTCATTTGTGTGTTATTTGCTTTGATAAAACATTTGAGCCTGTTAAGTGATAGTATAATCTTAGGATTTTGATAATTATCACAAAATATGAATTAGCATAATGGTTGTGCTTTGGCCTTATGAGAGGATGGGCATAGGTTCAAACCTTGATGGCATGAGGTAGACTTTATTTTTCTAATTTTAGTTTGGAATGGATGTGAAAGGGCAAAGGTAAACTTAGAATGAGGAGCAGCCAAAGGGCTGGAAAAATAGTAGTAAACCACTAAGTAATTACCCTTAATTGGAAATTAAAAACACCATTAAGCCATTTTTTTCGTTTTAGCACTTAAACCCATAATTGAGACACATATAAAACGTTATTTTAGGAGAAAAGAAAGGGTTTTGGGTGTGCAAGAGGCTGAATTGGGAGAAAGGCTGAAGCAAAGCATTAGTGAACCAAGGAACCTTCATCTTTTCCAATTTTAATCAAGAATTCCAGGTTAGGGGAAGCTTTCCTTGCATGTGTATAAATTTTGTGATGTGATTTTGTGTTTGCTAGTCACATTTGGAGTCTGCATGTTGGAAATTTCGTGTATGTGTGATGAGAGTAAGAATTGGTTGTTTGATGTGGGGTGCAAAACCCTTTTATGCCTTATATGATTTGGGAATGAGGGTTTAGGGTATTGGATGGTTGTTGTTGATTAAACCTCGACTTTTGGTATTTTAAATGGATGTAAAACATGTTCATATGGTTTGATTGTTTGAAATAGATTGACTGGGAATGGTTAAACTGTATTTTTGGCATGGTCTTGGTGAATTGTGTGCGTGAACAGAGACGAAACTCTGCAAGTTTCACCCAGGCGTGTCCCTCTCGCCTAAGCGAGAGTTATAGAATCTCGTTCCTGGTTTTGGTTCGTGTTTCTCACTTAGGTGACCAGTGTTAGTGTTCAGCGACAGGTTCTCTCGCTCAGGCGAGGATGGCTCGCCTAAGCGAGGTCGCGATGAGAACTGTGCATGTTGAGCACGAATCCTCATTCAGGCGAGGAGTTGTGTGTGTTTGAGCGAGCCAAGGTCTCGCTCAGGCGAGAAGAGCCCGCCTAAGCGAGATGAGCCCGCCTAAGCGAGATGATGTGGTGAAGCCACTGTTTCACGCTTGCTCAGGCGACATGATTCAGCTTAAGCGAGACAATTGGACTAGCTTGGGCGAAGACCCATGGCTTAAGCGAGAATGGCGAGAGTTCATGCTTTTGTGCACTGTTTGAGATGGTTGCTTGGTGTTTCCTAAGTTAAGGAAATTATATGCATGTGTTTGTGGTGTTTGCACCACAACAGACATACCACTCATTATGTTGTGATGTCCCGCGTCGCCTAGTGGTACATCCTTGATGCCAAGCGGTGCATCAGGTTCTGGGCAGAACCTAGTTTTTTTTCACATACGAGGAATTCCCAAATCCCCCAAAGGTATGACTCAATTCTTTGCTTGCAAAGAAACCCTATCCTCTCACGTTTCCAGTATGCATGCCCATACAATTAACTCATACATTCATTAAATCAACATAATAGGAATTTGCCCATCATGTTTCCCACTACATTCCCCAAGCCCTAACATGAAACCTCATGTTAATGCAATCACAAGAACATTAAGGAAACCCCGAACAACAACAATTTCCCTATGTTATATCATTAATCACTCAACACAATACAAGAAAACATGTTCAGAGGATTAAAAACAATCATAGCATCAATCAACATGAAGAAAAAGTCCCATTAGAGCTCGCGTCGCTTAGTGGTAATAAAGGCCTGCGAAGTAGTTTCTAGGCAGAACCCAGAAACTAGGTTCAAATGGCATGCGCCACCTGGTGGTCCAGGAACACCGACAAGCTATTTCTGGGTAGAGACCCAGAAACAAAAAAAAACCAACAAAAATTGCGAGGGAAAATAGGACACTCATGCTCCAATACTTCACAATTACATTAAACAAGAATTAAACAAACAGGTGCAACTCCCCTTACCTAGATTTCCTTGCTCAAAAATCCCTTATGGAATTTCCTTTTTGATCTGACTGGTTCCAACCTTTTCCTTTAACACCAGAACACTCACCAGCTCTCTTTTATTCAGTTTTGTGGTCTGAAACACTCTCCTAACTTGGCCACACGAAATTAGCCTCACCAATACTCTTTTCTCCCTTCCTTAATTAAATTTTTAACTTAAGAATTTTACCAAATTGATGAAAAACAAATTTATAATTTAAGTGCCATTCTTTGTCCATTAACTACCAGTTTCTCCTCCAATATTCCCATAACTTCTACCTTTTTAGCTTCCATACAGACGACTAAGGTTATGAGCACTTACCAACATAGCAAAAATGTTGTAACATAAAAAGAACTATTTTGAGCTAGCCAAGGTTCAAACTCACACCTACTAGTTTACCAAGCACAAGCACCAACCAACAATTCATTACATGTTTCTTACTATTGCATGCACAAAAATAAATACAAAGTAGACATCATATGCTCATGCATACTAAAAAACATAATAATTAAATGTCTCACTAATGGCATACAAAGGACTCAAACCCAAGTCCTCTCAACACCACTCCAAACGCTCAACCACTTAACCTACCATTACTCTTTGTCATGACTCTCCTCATTAATTAATTTAGAAATTTCTTCCCTCGCATTTATTAAATAAATAAATATTTATTTATTTAATTTTTTTTCTTAGGTCTTACAATTGCTAATCTACATAATTTTGCAGATCAACTCATTCCCCCAGCAAGTAATACTCACCTAGCGAGTCTGCAAAATTACACAGATATGATATCTAGATAATTATACCTACTCGAGCCAGTCCAAACAACATCAGAACCTTTGTAAAGATAGTTTTAGCATCAGACATCCATTCTATCATACATATCCACATCAATTGAACTCAGATACACACATAACACAACGATTATTCTCATGTTTAGTAGGTAAAAAACATAATCCTCATAGCTTACAAACAACATATCTCAATTAACATTCATATACATAAAATTTCACCACAACTCAATCAACAAATTCATAATAATAACATGTATTGGTTTCAAAAGAGAAAACTAGCTTCCCTTGCCCAATATCCTGCTTAAACAGCTCTATGAACGTCAAACACCTCTCTCCACAAGATGTTGTATCTACATATAGAAACATCACAAGAATGATCATGACAAACTGTTATGACCACTGATCAATAGAGACTTATATAGACAAATAAAATGACGAATGCAAACGAAAGAGAGCTCACATGCAACAAGAAACATAATTAAACCAAAAAGAGGGCAAAAACTTAACTTACACGGATAGAGTAACTAATCGGTCTAAATTGAAGAACTCGCCACGAGGATCACTCCTACGGTTTTGGTTCTTCAAATAGATAACTAGAGAGATATAACTCCTAAAGAGAAGTCAGAGAACTCTAGAAAAGTGGTTTTAGAGAGATGACGTGTTTTAAAATAAAGAAACTCGTTTAAAACAGTTTTATTTATATTAAAACCTTTTAATATTAAAATAATCGAGTCTCACTATTTTTAAACAACTATCACTTCTAAAAAACAATTTTCTAGGGTTTTACATTCTTCCCAACGAGAAAAATTTTTATCCTCGAAAATTCACTAATCAGGTAGAAGAAAATTATGCTCTCTTCATTTTCTCTTATAACAACAACCTAGACTAGACTGACGTAATGACTACAACACCTAAACTCACTAAAAACTTTGTCTCTATGCTATGTGATATAGTGTTCAATAGTGCAAATTGATCTAATCCTTGCTCTCAAAGTAAATTCTCAACTCAAAACTTCAAACTTGAAAGATCTTTTATGTCTGAACAACCAATTAGTGTCTGATATACCAACTTACCTTCCATAAGCTTCCCCCTACGTTTTGCAGGTTCCCAACAAAATCTAAAGATAGCCTCAGGACTCAAACTAAAACATGTTAGTTATTACTTCACATCACTTTATTCCATTCTTAAAGCATCACTCCACTGACTTGATCACACACAACTTCTCTACCACACATTAATACTCTTAGCCACTCTTATTCATAGTTATCCTTATAACATCTTACTTCCTTTACTTACTTTGACCAAGGATAACAGAATTCACAACCAAGTTATTCCACTTCCAGACCAAGACTTTTAACTGATGCAATCACCATCTTCACTCTGGCACTCCATCTCCATCTCTAGTCCACTAACTTGTAATCATATCTACAAATAAACTTTAGAACCACATCTTTTCTCAACTTGAAATCACTGGTTTGATTGTTTTCCAAGCATTTCCATATTACATTTCAATCTAAGATTTCTCCAACTATCTTTTCCCCAATCATTTTGAGAAACTCGTCGATTATAGTTAGAGGACTACACTAAAGAAACCAATTCATCACTACACTTCTTAGCTCAGTTTCTTATACTTCATCAACTCTTACCCTTAACTCATCAAACCAAAGTCTTGAACCCCTTTCTAGTTAAGCATCCCTTCTCACTTTCTCATTTCTATATTGGCATTCCATCTTGAAACCATAGCTCTGTTCAACTCCTACTTCTCTTGTCCAACTTCATGTGTGCAACTTCACACTTCTGGCTTTGGATGATCACTGAACACTTTTAAATAGTCCACTTACGAACAACACCTTTGCTATTTTAGAGAATTTGATATCGCATCATGTAAGACCCGTGAAATTTAATTAATTAAATAAATAAATAATTAATAAATGCGGGTAGTGGGAGCCTTTATAGCATTAAATTCTGACTAGTATGACATGGAAAAGTACTAGCTCAAATGGTTGAGAGTACTTAATTGTGTGAGAGGGCTTGGGTTCAAGTCCTATGTATGCCAATTGTGCGTTATTTAATTTAGTATTTTCTTTTGATACATTTGGGGCGTGAGAAGAGAGTATAAACTTCTAAATTTATAAAGGTTATTGTGAAACATGCATTGGTTGAATTGGTTGTGCACTTGGTTTGATATTGGGGGGTCATGGGTTTAAAACTTAGCTTAAGTGAAATAACTTCTTTTTGCTAAATTGAATTTTGGGAATGAAGTGAAGAGCCACACAAACCCTAGCCGTCAGAGGGCAGTTAGGATGGCTGGAAAAAGTATCTCAAAACACTCATTGAATGATGATCATTAAGCCCACTAAATACTCATTTTCGTTTTATGGCTATTAACTCTAATAAAAGGAGTGATTAAAGAGACCAAAGAGGGAAGAAAAGGGGTTGGGTAATCTGCTATTGGTAAGTGCTGTGAGGAGAGGAAAATTCAGAATAGAAACCGAGTTGGGAGTGATAAGAAGAGTGGGATTGGAAGAGGAGCAACTAAGGCCATTGGTGATCAAGGCGTAACTAGAGAATTTATCAAATTAAGCAAGGAATCCAGGTTAGGGGAGTTCTACTTTGTGTTTTGTATGCCAAATGTATGTATTCGTGCGAAACTTGATGAATGGGGTGTGGTTACTGCAATTTTTGTCGAATTTCATCATGTTTCTAGAAAATCCCAGAAATCGCCCGGTGACATCGGGGAAGCCCGCCAGGCGATATGTGTTCTAGAACCCAATTATGGGTTTTTCCTATGAACCGCCTGGCGGCTGAGGGTGACCCGTCAGGCGGCACATGACGCGTTGCCTAGTTTTTCCTGTTTTATTGGCTTGTCAGTGGTGTTGTGGTGTTAGACATTATGCATATGATTCGCATGATGTATTTTGAACGATAATTATTCAATTGGTAGAAATTGCATGAATACTTGAATGAATTTGGGATTTGGATTCTTGTTGGGGGTTGAAATAACCAAGCATGAATTAAATATAGGATCAATGCATTGTTTTATGGAATCGATGTTAATATGAATAAAGTATGAACTCTGTTATATGAATGCATGTGAAATTAGGTTTGTGTGAAAACGGGTATTGTGATTTGAGTGCTTGGAAATCAAGTACGAATCGAAATAAAACTAAGCAGAAAACCATGTTGTCAGGCACCGGTGCCTGGGCTGCCGCCGGGCGACACCTCAGTTTTTGTGATTATATTGAGTTATTTTGTGATTACGTGCATTGAGTATTAGGCTGGATAACTTGTGTGTATGATAGGGATTAGTAGGGTAGTGGGGTGTAAGGAACTTCAAGCATGGAATACGAAATGAAAATGTAGGAGAAGGTAATTGAGATATATGTGTTAAGCTAAATAAAGTTGCATGCTGATATGAACTGAAGTTATTAGAAATCTGTAATTATGTGCACCATGTATGGTTGGGTTATATGATTGAGAAATGTTAATGGATAATATGATGAGTGAGTAGTAGAAAATATTATAGTTGTAAAAATGTGGGTTTGAAATTGTGAAACTGTGAATGTTTGGTAGTGTGATTCTATCAAGAGCATGATTGAATAAAGTTCATGTGCAATACAGTCCAAATCGTGGTGGCATGAGTTATATGAATATTAGACTGTAAGATTATAAAACTTGGAGTATATTGAGTGTATGTGGCAGGTTTAAGGTAGTAAATGATGAAGAGTATGTGTGCATGATAATAATCGAATTGGTATGATTTAGGTGTGTATATGTGATTTGGGCATGGTACTGTAAACTGTATAATTGTGTTATGGCAAATGGTGGGTACGATATTGACAATTTTGTGGCTTGTTCCAGTAGTGAATAAAGTAAAGCATGCTAACACATGATAATACTTGATTTGGGCATGAATTATTTGTATATATTGAGTTTTTGGTTATAATATTATGTCTGAAATACTATGATTGATATCAAAATGATGCATTGTATGTTTGGGGTCTCTTAAGACCTGAGGAAAATGCAAAAAACCAATATCATTGCGCTACTGGTATGGCGCCTGGCGGCGCGAGGCGAGCCGCGAGGCGATAAAATTCCAAAATAGTGATAGTGGCCACTATCTATGCAAGGTGCCTGGCGGCAGGGTGGAGTCTGCCAGGCAGTGATGGAGCAGCAAGACTTCTGGGAGGCGCTTAATGCTTGGCGGTGTGAGATGCCCGCCAGGCGGTCTGGAACCAGGTTCCGCCTAGCAACGCGAGAGGCCGCCAAGCGGTTTTGGTGCAGAGTTGGTGCACGAGGAGAATTTTTACACAACTTTAGGTGATGTTCATGATGCGATGCTTTGGCTGGGGGCCCAATTATGAGTGTATCTTGTATTGGGGTAACACGTGGCCACTCTAGGTTGTATTGGGGTATTGTATTGGGGTATCTTGTATTGGGGTAACACAATTTCAAATGATTGCCCTCTTTAGTGCATTTAATAGAGTCTTAGTAGTCTGGGAACAACTACAGACTTTTGTTCATTTTGGGGGAACTCCACTTAGTGAGGTCGTGGCAAATTCATTCTTGCGTGTGGACTACTAGGTGGTAGCCTGTAGTCGGAGGGGCAAGTAGACACTCGTGCGGCAAAGATCGACCAGTGAACTTAATAAAGGGGGTAGAATCAAGAGACGGTTATCATAAGGGTTAAAAGTCGAGATACTACGGAAAGGGGGAATGCTAACATGAATTATATTGTTTTTGAGATGTTTTCTTTATGATATGTTACATTTGTTCTTTTTAAATGAGCTCACCCTATCTTTGTGTGTTTAGCGATGATCATGTAAATTGTTACATGGGAGCAGAGGTTGGTGCAGGTGAGTGTGTGGATGCGTAGAGATGGAGTGAGGAATCACTATGGGGATTTCACTGGATTTTATTTGGAAGTTTATGAACTATTTGTATTGATTTCATAACTAATTATGGTTGTAATACTTGAACCTCACGGTTGTAATTGGTTTATTGCGCTATATTAAATCTTTTTAAATTTTCCTATGTTTTGGGAAAGACTTTGCGAATAAATGAGGTTGTTATTATTATATTTTAGTTGATATTTATTTTAAATAAGTAATTTTCAGCTAGGACGTTACACATCAACCACTAGGTCATGAGTAAAGATACTTCTCCTCACGTACTTCCACTATATATAAGCATGTTCCACCATCATTTTGCTACGCCACTCTGATCAGCAAACATTCTCACATCCGAGTGTTCAGTCACAAAATACCTCGAAGACTGAATGATCAGTATTGAAGCACCAATTATGCTCTTCTTCAACATCTTTTCGAAACTCTTCAGACTTGTGAAACTTGTCATGAAACCTTAATAACCACAACAACTTGCTTGAAAAACCTTACTAAAATTCACTCTTAGAACTTCTTTTCCCTTTACATGTTTCCACTCATCTTAACCATCCATCATAAAAGATTTACCTACTTTAACACACATACACATGTATATCTTAACATACAACCACTTCTCTTTCAAAATTGTTATACTATAATCCTTATAGTGACATACTGCAACTAACCACAAAGCTCTTCCACCTGTTGTCTTTACTCCACACTTTCAGCAAAAACCATCCAACAATGAACCTCACCTCTTCTAGGTAATAGTCCTAGTTTTTGCTTAGGAACATAACCAAAACTTCTTCACAATTGAGATCATTTACATATGTTATTCAATGGCCTTTATTAAATAAACACTCATACATAAAACACACTGTCTTCACTTTTCAATTTGTTCCACACTTGATGAACAACCACATACTCACATGATTAAAACAAGGAATATCACTTCCTATGATACTACAATCCACAAGAATGAGCTCGAAAAACAACAAACTCACCCTTTTGATTATACTCAAAATTTTGCAAAGGAAACGATTCACGTTGACTTTGAATGTGAATTCTTTGATCATCATGAGACATACCACATACCCAAGAAATCTTCACTTATCTGCAACTGTAGTAAACCCACCAGTTCAAACTCCAACTCGTCCTTATAGTTAACCATGACTCATTTACCATATTGGCGACACCAAGGAGTATACGATCCAAATCGAAACCAAAACCCATAGCCCAAGCATCCCTTTATAGCTTGTATCCTTGAATTTGATCATTTGCGCTAATTGTTCTAGCACCAACTATAGTGAACACCATCTCAGCTACTTCAAACTTTTTTTCTCCTTTAATATGCTCTTTCTTCACTAGTTTTTTTCATTCTTCAAAGATCAAACTTAATGATGTGTTTCATCTTTCAATACTTAATATCCTCTTCCTCATCCCAAGGTCAGATCTTTTTCTCATGTGAACTACTTTCCTTGAAACATCCCTGCTAATCAACTTTGACGTTGCTACCAACTGAAAAGAGCTTCTTTCTAACTGTTAAACCTAATATGAAACCTTTATGCCACCTTAATCTCATCACCATATTGTTTCTCCATCTACTAAGGAAACATCAGCTTACTTGATTGATTCCTCATATTCGTGGTTGTAACACCCCCGGATCCTCTTGGGCTTACCAGGCATCCCACCTGCCACCCTCAAACCGGTTGTGTTAAAGGTCAGGTTGGGGGTTCGATTCCCACTGGCAACAACCCACCCAGTATGAATGGACGGAGAAGGGTGATGGGTTGGGGTGCATCGGGCTGTAGTAACCTGACATGCTCTGGTCACGAGTAGGTGAGCCAGTAGATGTTACAGTGGTCTCAAATTTTCTTAGCTTGCTCGGTGCCAAACAACCTCACTGTTTCCTACAACCTAGGATCTGTCATCTGCTTTTCTTTTACCAATCCAAGAAACACTAAATATGGTCATATGACTATATCTAATGACATTTCTCCTAGAACCGCTTGTATTTACATATCTCTAAATCTCAACACTAGTAGAAAGTAGAACCAAGTTGATTTTCTCAAACGTTGTTGCATTGGCACACACAAATATCTTCCCTTGTTCTAACCTCTAAGCTAAAATCCTTTTATAAAACTTGTGGTATTTTATCCCAAGAATCTGTCTTGAAGCTCCCTCATTCCACACGTTGCTAAACTCCAACATCTTTTCTTAGTTTACTAACCCAAAACACGGCTTTTCTCAATCACCGATAAGCATCATACAACAACTTCATATCTTTGAGGCAAGAAGTTGTTTCAGAGACCTCATCCAACCCTCGTAAAGGTAAACATGCCAAGTTGACCTTGAATTTGCATTCCATTACCACTATAAACACTAAACACAAACCACAGAGTCGCAAACAAGACAAACCAAAACATAGCAAGCAAAACTCTACATCTATTGATAGCGAAAACCTTTAGCTTATCACTCTTCTATCCCCAAATCATTAACTACCTCTGATCTAGTTATGAGTGTGCACCCTCATTACTTTATCAAGAGGTTCCATGTTCTTAATAATTTTGGTTTCACAAACGAACTCTAGTAAACCCGAGAACTTAAACATGTAAGACATGACAAACCCACAACCCTCAAGTTATCCTAAGGATGAACTACTCTGATGCCAAAATGTAACATCTCAAATTTTAGCAGCTTAAAAATTAATAAAATTGGATTGTTTCATTATAGTACTCAAAATAGATAATCCAGTGTATAAAGCATATTAATATAGTCTTATAAAGGATAGGACTATAAGAATATAAAATTTATACAAACCAACTAAAAACTTAATCTAACTCTTTAGACAGATTAAGCGCTTACTACAACTCTACGTTACTTTCAAGTAAACTAACTCATCGCTCCTCATCCTCCAAGGATGCCTCTAAACCTATAACCACCTCTGCTCCCACCGAATAGGTGATCATCGCAAAAGAAAGTCAAACAACACAAGATATAAACACACAAGATGGATAAACTAATGTGCAAAAGATTAAAAAGTCAAATAGTTCATATAATATATATAATATATATGTATGTATGTATATATATATATATATATATATATATATATATATGTGTGTGTGTGTGTGTGTGTG
>Ga0099822_1011134_pt1 | contig 11031 bp, 4 predicted proteins | sample CowpeawhiteBW_FD_76839 | JGI IMG/M metagenome (GOLD analysis project Ga0099822, IMG submission 76839) | Root nodule microbial communities of legume samples collected from California USA - Cow pea white BW | ecosystem: Host-associated > Plants > Roots > Nodule | place: USA: California | collected... | reverse complement strand
TATATATATATATATATATATATATATATGAAAATGTTGTGGATTTACTCATTCAAGATTCTAATACTATAGTTTGATAGTGACAATAATGATTTGATGTTAGATAGTAATTTTTATTTTTATGATTTTGGTTTGTATTTGAAGTTTAACATAATTTGGGATTTTATTTGGATTGTATTGAAGTTTATTTAGATTTTAATCGGAATTATAATTTAGTATTTTTGAGATTGAAGAAAAACAATTGTGTGTGTTTCTTTTAATTAAATGAGACAGTGAGCCAACCCGTTTAACCCGCCAACTAGTGGTAGGTCGGGTCGAATTCTAATTTTGTTGGCTCGTTAATAAGTAAGTCGCGTTAAGTTAACCCACTAAGTAACCAACCCGTCGCGGGCCGAGCCGATAGTATTAGTTGGGTGAGGAAACTGTTTTCCTTGGCAATTAGTTCCAGTAAATTTCTTCCTGCACTTCCAAAACTAATTTTATGGATCATTTAATTTAAAGCTAATTCTTTTGCCTTCTTCTCGCGTTCCCCTTGTTCCTTCCAACCACCGTGCTACACGTTCCCATTCTCCCTTCTACCCATCGTGTTGCACTTGTTCCGTTTTTTAACAAGTCAGATTTGTTATTATTTGGCGGGTTGAAGGATAAAACGAGTGTGTCATTCGTATTCTATGTTTTCAGAAAATAGGATCTTAATAAATAAATTTATTATTAATATATTTTTATTAAATTAATTATAATATTATATTTAAGAAAAAAATATCTAAATTTTTGAGTATTAATATATTTCTATTAAATTAATTATAAAATTTTATTTAAGAAAAAATTTCAAATGATATCTTATTACTAATATAGCTCTATTAAATTAATTATAAGTTTATGTATGAAAATAAAATTTAATTAAACTATTATTAATGTTTGTTAATTTTTATTGGAATTAAAAATTATATTTAATGAGTTAAAATTTTCTTTTAGTAAATTATGAATTTTTTTACAAGAAAAAAAGTGATAAGTTATCTTTATTTTTTTATAATCAATCTTGGTTTTATTCTCTTCTTTGATCTCTTTGTGACTTCTGATGTCTCTCTTTGTAACTTCTAATGTCTCTCTTTGCTTTCTTATATTTTAGAGTCCCTTTTTAGTATTAGAGTTTTGGTAGATTGCATTTTTAAATCTCATGTTATCTGTGTGTACCAATCTCTTCACCCTCATTTATGGTTAATACGTTTTTTCTTTCTAGTTGTATTGTTGGTGTTTTTATTCTATTTGTTAGATTTATATTAGAATTAGAAATACGTTTCTTTTGTCCAATTTTGCTTTTCGATTGTGTAGCTAAAATCTAGCTCATGATCTAGTTATCCATGTTTCCTATGTAAAAGTAGTGGGTTAAGATTTTTTTTTTTAACTAGGCTATAAGATTGTATTATCTTCTTTATTCAATAACAAATCTCAAGTACTAAATTTCATAAAAATATCTTACTTGTTGTGTTCTCAATTTGCTAAAAGCTCCTTCCTAGGGACTTGAACTAAAAACTAAGTGAGATTAACATTTGGTGAGAGTGAGAGACAATATGTGCAGGGTTTGAAATAGGGTGAGAGTGAGAGAAAACATGTGTGAAGTACAAACATGAGTGTTTGAAAATCGTGAAACAATAATAGAATTCAAGTAGTATGTGCAACCAACAATTCCTAAATTTTATGGACACTATGATCACTTGGCAAAGTTGATGGAGAACTTTCTTCTATCAAAGGAGTATTGACATTTGGTAGAGAATGGAATTGAATATGTCTCTCATAAAGTCAATGCAACAAAAGTGGAAATCGAGTTAATGGAGGAACAAAAGTTAAGCATGTGTGAATATTATGAACTATTGCTATCAAGCAATTGATATAGAAATTTTAGTTACTATTCTTAATGATGAAACATCCAAAAACATATGGGACTCAAAGAAGAAAAACTTCTAAGGCTCAACATGTGTTAAATGGACACAACTACAAGCTTTGCGCAAGGACTTTGAATTGCTGTAAATGAAGGAGGGAGAATTAGTGAACTCATATTTTTCTGCAAATGAGTTATGTGCTTGTTGCCTTATTATTTCATAATTTAATATGAGCATGATTTACTCTTGGGTTCAAATTTAATGTTGGCATTGATTTAAGATGTGAGCATATATGAATTTATAAAGGGATGAATGTGTGCTTATGCTTGAAAGATGCATATATGTTGTGATGTTGTAATTTAGAGTATATGAATGTGTATTTTGACTTCTGGATGTTTGAGAATTGAATGGTTGGATGTTAGGAGCTGAATTAGAGTACCTAAAGCCAGTAGCGTCATGATAAGTGTGATAATTACCTATTGTTTACACTTCTTAGAACCTCTTAATTGTCTTTTATTCATGTATTTTTGTGTTTAATCTCATGAAAGAATTTAGGATTTTGTTATTTTATTTCAAAAATAGGTTTACTTTGATGTTTGTGGAATTTTGTAGAAAAGAATGGAAGATTGGAGAAAAATCACTAGTAGCTGCCTGGAGTCACTCGCCCAGCTAGCTAGACGTGCTCGCCCAGCGACCCAGACTCACTAGCCTAGCAAGGAAGGCTTGTTAGCCCAGCGAGTTTCACTTTTTGCTGAAACATTAAAAGTGTCGAGACTCGAACAAAAACGCAGTTTTGGTGGGAGGAACACTACTGGAACTAAAGACGAAGGCAGAGACACTTCTGGAGCTTAAAGGATTCATCTTTCTTCATTCATTGGGGTTGGATGTATAGGAGTAGCTAAACTCTATTTCATTGGGGTTGGATGTAATGTACCTAAACTCATTGTAGTTTCATCTATGCAATAGAATCTCTTTGACTACTTTTGTGTTCTATCTACATTATTTTCGTGCATGATAGAATATCTATGCGTTTTGGTTGGTATCTAATCATTGGAAAGTGTTTTGGAACCCTAGACATGGATAGAACCTAAAGGTTTGGTTCTAGACATAGACCAAAGCTTTTGGTCATTCTAGACATCGTTTTTAATGTGTCTTTTGTGTTTAAACATCTAAAGGATTAGTATTTTTACATAAAAGTTCAAAACATGCCACTAAGGGATAAGGGATTGAATACCTTTGATGTCAATGCTTGAGTAGATGAGAGATATATATTGTGAGATGATTGCTTAGAGTTTTGGTAATGAATTCCAACCCCAATGAGTCTTTGTCTTGGTTATTTTATCACTTTAAAGTTTAGAAATCTTTATGTTTTTACTTGTTTCGAATTAATCTATGGTTACATTCAATGCTTAAATTAGTAAGTACACCTAATTAACTAAAAAACGCAATTCCCGTAGGAAAATGATACTTGGACTTACCATTTTTATTACATGCACGACTTGGTTCACTTGCCAAAGTCTTAACAAGTTTTTGGCACTATTATCGGGGACTTGTGTTACAACACAAGGTGATTTGAGCATTTGTGACTCTTTTAGAAATTGTTTTTTATTTCTTTTTCTTGTGCTTTCTTTTATGTAGTTTGCTTGTTGATATTTATGCTTTCCATTGATTTGGTTTGTGCTTAATGCTTGTCTCGGGATACGCCTTAGAGCATGATGTAGTTATTGGAAGGTCCTAGGAATGAGATTTCAGCAGCCTACCTAACCAAATCAAACCAGATAGCACAAGTCACCAGGGATGGGATTATGTGTTTGGCCCCCACTGTTCTAGTTCTTAATGCAAGTCTTTATGCATGCTTAGGCCAAGGGATTGGTTAAGGTGTGTCGGGCTTAGATAGGCACAACAAGAGGAATCTGAGTGTTTTTACCTTAAAGAACGAGAAAAGTAGTATTCATCACCTTTTAAGAGTATTGAGTGATTTTACAACAAGGGGGATATGAGTGAGGTTACTTGGGAAATCTGTTTTAATCATTCTGCATATTGGAATTATTGTTTGGTTGGTGTGCTTGTGTTTATGTTCTTCTTTTTTCTTTTTTTCTTGTGACTTATATGTTTTTTTTCCTTTCAATTATCTTCCTTGTCTTTATGTTTTTCAATTTTCAATTCTCAAATCTTGACTTCTATGAAAATGTGGGTTAACTAGTTTGTTCGAGTATCTTTTATGTTCTTATGAGTGCGTATTGATACTGATGAGAAAGAAGACACAAGGAGCAAAGAGATTTGAGCAGCAGGCGTACCCGCCCAGAAAAAAGTTTGCTTTCTTTCCTTTTCTATTTTCATTTCCTGCTTTCAATAATCAAAAAGTGTGATTTGGCTGGTTTGACAAATATGATGCACTTGGTTTTATGACTTTGAGTGTGTTTGCATGACTTTGATGAGAACCATTTATGTTTGCTCATAAGTTGATTTTGGGTTACATTGAGCGTATGACGTGGTCTTGTGAAAACTTCTGCTTGTGGTTGTACTCATGTTTGTATGCTAAGAATGTTGTTATTGTCTTTACTGCGATTAATGACTGTGGCATAGTGTATGACAACCTTAAGAAACCAATGAACTAAACCGGGTGAGATTTTGTGCCTTAGAGTTTATATCTATTGAGTGTTACCACTATTGACATACAATTAACTTTGCTTGATTTTCGTTGCTAGTTGTTCTTCATTGGCTTGTTTATATATACACAAGGCACTTTCTTTCTTTATCTTGCATCATAGTTAAACCCAAAAAGCCAACTATGTTTTTAAAGATTGGAACCTTTGTGTAAGTTGTTTGAGCATTAAAAGCACATTTCCTTCATCTTTGAACCCTGGAGCCTTGTTGAAAATGATTGACCACCTCACCTTAAATGGAGAGAACAAACATTTCATGGTCATTAGTGTGATTCAAGTGTGGGGGAAGTTACCAAAGAGAGGAAGCATGAAGATCAAAATAGAATTTATTGTGGTTGATGTGGTGCCATCTTGTAAATATGTCTCGTACAAAAGAAAAATAAACAAAAAGAAAAAGAAAAAGAAAACGAAAAAGAGAAAAAGAAAATTATGAATAATGTGATTGCAAGATGGTGTTGGTTGTATTCTATTTTTCAAGTATAAGAGAGTAGAATGTAAAGATTGCCAAAATGATTTTATTACTCCCTTTGTTCATCCATGCCACCTAGAAAAACCAATTTCCTTCATAGCCTAGTCACAATTCATCAAATAATGTCCTGCTTAGTGTTTGCGTGTTTTGAAAACTCTTGGCTCTTGAAATGAAAAGCAACGTCAAATTGTGTGCAATAAGTGGTAGATGGGGAATGACACACCCTTATACACTAGTGTACTTGAGTGAAACACTTTTTCTAGTGAGAATTGATTTCTTGGGTTGATCAACGGAACATTTTTGCCATAGTTGTTAATCTCTCTTAAAGCATGTATATTCATTCTTGTTATGTTTACATTGTGGGTAACATAGCTAAGGATTTGCAAGATTACACATATTCTCTTTGTATTGGTTTTGTAAGGAGAGCATTCATGAATGTTATCTGAATTGATTGTGTAAACTTGCTTCCTAGTTGTTCCACCTTTGTCAGGTAGATGTCTTTCTAGGCCAAGTTATCTTTTGCTTGAGGATAAGCAAGGTTTTAAGTGCAGGGGAGTTTGATAACATTGTTTTCTACCTTTTATTGATGTTAAATTTCGTGAATAAAATCAACTCCTACATGACTTTTATCTTGTTTAATCCTCTAGTTTATGTTGTTTTTGCATTGTTTCGTATTTTAGTTGTTTTATACTATTTTACTTCTAATCTCTATTACGAGTGTGTGAAATAAAACAATAAGAAGCAATTATGGTGGAGGAAAACAAGTTGAAACTCAAGGAAGCATGATTGGACATGAAAGATTGACTTTTACACAAATGCTCATGTCGAGGGGTACCGAGATCAAGTCCAACACTGCAAACATGGAGAAAGGACTCACCCATATGTATATACTGCCTTGGACCACGCTTGGAAGGCCAAAAAATGACCATTAGGTGCCAAGGTCATTCGTCGGGCGAGATAATGGCTCGCTAGGCGAAAATAACATACCAAAACTGCAATATTCGAGTCGCTGGGCGAAAATATGGCTCGCCCAGCAAGTTACATGTCTGAGAACGTCGATTTTAGGCCTCGCTGGGTGAGAATGAAGCCATTAGGCAAGAATATCGACCCCAATATTTCTACGAGAGTATTAGGGGATTCTTCATTTTTAGAGCTGTCAAAACAAGTAACCCGACCCGACCCGGCTCGACCCACCACGGGTTGATGATTTAGTGAGCCAACCCAACCCGGATCACTTTTTAGCGAGCCAAAAAAATTCAAACCCGGCCCGACCCACCACAGGTTGGCGGGTTAAACGGGTTGGCTCACAAGTTCACTTAATTAAAAAAAATACAATTTTTTTATTTTATTTTAACTCAAAACTAAATTATAATTCTAATTAAAATCTAAATAAACTTTAATACAATCCAAATACAAATCAAAGTAAAAAAAATACAAATTATTTATTTGTTGGTTAAAAAAAAACCTAACATGACCCAAATATAAAGCCCAACTTAATAAAAAATACTTGTGTAACCCTTTTATCTGTGAGTTGGTGAGCCAACCCGGCTCACCACGGGTTCAACCCGGATAGGCCGGGTTCTAAATGAGACGGGTCAAAAATCAACTCCTATTGAAATTTGTAAAAGAATTTTTCAACCTAACCCGACCCGAACCCGTGGTGAGCCGGGTTGGCTCGCGGGTTCCAACCCATTTTGACAGCTCTACTCATTTTGCATGAAATGAAACACCTTGGGTGCTTAGGAGAGGCTCTTGAAGGCTATTAGGGGTGTTAGGAAACTCTCCCTTCTCCTTCTTGGGTTTCCTTCTTCATCCATGGAGGTTTTACTCCTTTTGGGTTGGAGAGGATGATGGGCTACAAAATTGGAGGCGGAGATGCGAATGAGAGGTGCAATTGGAGCATGGGGCAGTATTCAAGAACCTTGGTAGATGGATTGTTTCTAATCTATGGTTCAAATTTCTTCCCTATTCTTCAATTTTGTAAAACCCTAGGTTCTCCATCATGGAGAGCAATTTCTATTTATTGAGATTAGATATAAAACATTGAATTCTTGAGTAAAATTGTGTTGTTAATTTATATGTTTTTCCAATTCATGTTAGTATTTGATTTCCATGCTTAATGCTTGATGTGGATTGTCCCCATGCTTGATTTGTGATTCTTGAGGTGTTGGGAAACATCTTTAGAATCTAGATTTGAAATTAAATACCTAATGGATGCTTGTACCTAGGAATAGAACTTGGTTCATTAGTAATCTTAGATTCTTGAAACTAATGCATGATTTCACTTATTGAGGATTCAAGGAATTGAAACTTGATGAGTGATCATAGGCTCAGAGGCTTTAGGAATAAGATTTGAGTATTCTTGTGAATTGATTTTAACATGAATATGAAATTGGGATAATTTAGATTGAATGAGAATGAAGTGGTTGAAGTCTAATCTTGACAAATTGTAAATACACTATGTTAATTAATTTCTTATTGCACACCAATTGTTTCATAAAATACAAAAAGAGTTTCTTAGTGTTTTTGTGAACTTTGTGTCTAATTGAGTCGTGAATTGTGAGAGTTGTCATGCGTTGCACAAGTCCCTTGGGAGAGAACGATAAAATACTTATTACTTACTATGTGCGACCGGTGCACTTGTCGTGTTGGTTTTTTACTAACACGTCACCTTATCGGTGTAGAGTGGACCGCCAAGCGATACTAGCTGGATGAATCACGCGTGTTGGACTACAGGTAGGGAGGTCCGTAGAGTTGGACTACGAGCGGGAAGGTTCGTAGAGTTGGACCACGAGCAGACAGGTTCGTGGAAGCATTGTAATCCCTAAGACCAAATTGAGTATGTACCTTGTATAATGTAACGTGCTTTTCTTAATTTCATTTTGATGTGTTGAAATGTGGACTTGGACCATGAGCGGGTAGGTTCATGACTGGTGATGAACACGTGATAATATGAGCGTAGAGGTTCATATTATGATTCTCTCGTGTGAGGATACGAGAGGGGAGGTTCGTATGTTTCGTGCTCACACTTGAAGGCTATTGCGAGTGGGGAGGTTCGTAGTTGTTGGATCACGTGTGTTGGACTACGGACGGGGAGGTTCGTAGAGTTGGACTACGAGTGGGGAGGTTTGTAGAGGTTGGACCACGAGCGGGCAGGTTCGTGGAAGCATGATATATCCTGGGTCCATGTTGTATGGGTAAATGGATTAGTATTTTCATTTGTATAATGAGACAATGATCTGAAATCCTCGGGTATCGATTGTTAGGATTAAGCAAACTTAGATGAAATAAAGTAGTTTAGGGAGAACCTCTATTTTTTTAATTGTATATTTTTATTGTTATGAACTTACCCTTTCTGTTTTTTTTTTCACGATGATCATGTGACTAGTCACACGAGAGCAGATGATGTTTCAAGTGATGTTGGTGAGGCATAAAGCTGGAGAGGGACTAGTGCGGGAAAGCTTTTTATGGAAGTTACTATTATTTTATTTTCAGATTTTTGTAAATCATATTTTTACTGGAATATGAACTATTATGGATTATTAGAACATTGTGGTTTAATTGGATGAGTTTAATCAATGTTTAAAATTTCCTGCAATTTTGGGAAAGACAATAATAATAAATGTGAGTTTGTATTTATTTCCATTTCTTTTTATTTAAATTAGTAATATCCGACCAGGATGTTACAAACGCTTGTTGTAGAAGAAGAGCAATCTATGTAGATTGTGACAAATGAAAAAAATGGGAGGGGTAGAGGAAGATGAAGAGGTAAGTGATCTTTATGAAACATAAGAAGGGGAAGATAACCATTCAACAAAGCGGAGGTTGAATGCTTTAAGTGTCACAAACTTGGGCACTTTCAATACAAGTGTCTTATGTGGGAGAAGAAGGCAAACTATGCTAAAGTAGAAGATGAAGTGGAATAAGAGGGTGAACTCTTGTTAATGGCCCTCATAGGTTTCAAGGAAGGTAAGAAGGATGAATGGTTTCTAGAGTTCAGATGTAACAATCATATAAGTGGTAATAAAGATTGGTTCTCACAACTAGATGAGAATTTTCGCCACAAAGTAAAGTTCAGGAACGATGCACGTATTGTTATATGGAGAAAGGCAACATTCGAATGGTTGTGAATGGTATCACACATGTAATCTCTCAGGTGTATTATGTTCCTGAACTCAAGAATGACCTATTGAGTATAGGAAAACTTCAATAGAATGGCTTAACTATAACAATTTAGAACAATAAATGTAATGTTGTTCATCCTGAAAGAGGGATGATTATGGAAATGAATATAAACCACACCAAAGATGTTTGTATTGACAACCATTGTGGTAACAACAAACACATGTTTCCAGGAGTAAAATGAACGTGATTCTCAACCATGACACAATCGACTAGGACATTTAAGTTATGACAACTTAAAAACACTAGTTTCTAAACAAATGGTGAATATGTGCCCCTCTATCACAACTCCCCAAGATCTATGCACACACTGCCTAGCTAAAAAATAACACAAAAATGCAATGTCAAGGAAAGACCTATTGGTCGAGTCGTGTCAACCTTACCCAAAGGGTTGGGTCGTGTCGGCCTAAGCCAAAGGGTCAAGCTGACTCAATCCAACCCATATCTTATGGACCTAATAGTAAAATATATTAGATTAATCTCATTGAATTTAATATCGTTGAGCAAGTGGATTGAATCTAATTTTAATCCAATTTAAATTGGACTGAAAAAAAAATCTCAATTTAGGTTATTTAGTTAAAATAGATATGAATTTTAACTAAATCAACTAATTGGATTATAGATCCAACCCATTTTATTAGTTTTAGATTTGATCTAGACAGGATATTGAAAAATGCAATGCATGTCCACCCTTAATTTGAAGTTCTACTGATGAAACTTGGTCAGTGCAAAGGGTTATCCCGATTGGGAAGGTGCAAATCTAAATCCGGTCGACCTATCTTGTAACATCCTGGTCGGATATTACTAATTTAAATAAAATAAAATATAATTAATAACATACTCACATTTATTAACAATACTCATTTCCAAAGTGTGGAAAAAGTTCAACTTTATTAAAAGTGCCAAAACAAAATTCATAATTAAACTCAAAATTTACATATTCAAAAACTTATAATAAATCATGTTTACAAAAATCGTAGATATAAACCATAAAATAAAACTCCCATGGTAGCCCTCTCCGACAATGCCTCACCAGCTCCACCTACAACATCATTTGTTCTCGTGTAACGAATTACATGATCATCGCCAAACACAAGCAAATAGGGTGAGCTAACAGAATAAACAATTAATAACATAATAAAGTTAACACACTCTCATCGAAGAACCTAAGTTCGCAATTCTAGCAACCATGGCCTCCACCATGTTCATACACATTTTACATCTCCAAATGATGACCTTAAGATATCCTTTGTTGCCATAAGCCACAACTTGTGGTTCCACCATCTACAAGCCACAACTCGTAGATAGACGTGCAGGACTATCCTGTTACAAATCACTATCTGTAACGCCAAGTGGAGTTCCCAATACGAACCACAATTCGTACTTTTAACACAAGATTAGCAACATCACTGGCCACAACCTGTGATCGCCTAATCAAGTGGAGACCATCAGTATGAGCCACAACTCACACACTCACACCGGTACCAACTCACCAGGCCACAACATGAGATCACCACGTGTTTATCCTCCATTCGGAGCCACAACTCAAGGAATGTCATTCCGAGTCACAACTCAAGGAATGCTCCAGCAAGTCTCCTGTAAGACCTGTGGAATTTAATTAATTAAATAAATAATTAATTAATAAATACGAATGGGAAAATCATTTATGACATTAAATTATGAAATGTATGATGTGGAAAAGTACTAGTTTAAGTGGTTGAGAGTACTTTGATTGTGTGAGAGGACTTGGGTTCGAGTCCTATGTATGCCAATTTTGTGTTATTATTCGTTATTATTTTAAATATATGATAATCATGCTGTGAAATAATATGTT
>Ga0099822_1011118_pt1 | contig 11038 bp, 9 predicted proteins | sample CowpeawhiteBW_FD_76839 | JGI IMG/M metagenome (GOLD analysis project Ga0099822, IMG submission 76839) | Root nodule microbial communities of legume samples collected from California USA - Cow pea white BW | ecosystem: Host-associated > Plants > Roots > Nodule | place: USA: California | collected... | reverse complement strand
CTTCCTTATTGGTTGGCCTATATGGGTGAGGGAAATTCTGTTTCTTTCACTGTGCCTTGGGATCGTGACATGAAGGGAATGGCTTTGAGTGTTGTTTATTTATCAACCCCTGAAATTGTGGCAACTGAATGTCTTACAGGTGTCTTAATTGTTAATTACACAAAGTGCACATTGCAAATACACAACTATGACACAATAACTTCCTTTAATGATATAGACTGGCAGTGTATAATGTCAAATTTGGGACCTAAAGACAAGGTGGAGATTTTTGTTACTTTTGGTGATGAATTGGTGGTAAAGAACACAATACTCTATCTTATATGTGGTGAATCAAATTACTTGAAAAAAGAGATAGAGTCAAAGAAAAATTGTCTCCTTAGATTCATAACGAAAATTGTAATGTGCGACTTCTGGTAAGTCATTTATCTTCTTTGAGAACAGCCGGATCCCTTTAGTTATGGAATTAATCTTTGTGTCCTTTATTGAAATTCATATTTTTCAATCCTTTCCTTGTTTTTCATATAGCTTATAGTTAGGAAAAGCTTTTAGTTGAATTTCACTGTCATGGATCTCTGAGGGGGAGAATCCCTAGAGACTTAATGATTACAGATTCATATCTCTGGTAAGCTGCATGTATAAAGTGATGATATATAAAGTGTTGGCTGATATATTAAAAGAAGTTCTACCATTGATCATTGATGAAAGACAAATTTCCTTTCTGCGTGAGGGGAACATGGTTTTGGTGGAATGTCTAGCATATCTCTAGAACATTTTCTATTCTTTTTTCAAAGGGTTTTTTTGTTACCTTTGTCTTAGTGAATCTTGTTTCTGAAGTGATTTGGTAATGGAATCTAGGCAACTGTGCACTATTTTGGGGCTTTTTAGTGGGTATCAGTGGTTGTATAGTTTTCATGAATTTTAGACACAATTGTGCGGTAATATTTTGCAAATGATTCAAACTCCACAACTAGGTGGATTTAATTTGGTTTTCAAAGCCTTTTTTACACAAAAAAGTTGGTGGATTTTGAAATATTTTTTGAAACTGTAATAATTTCTTTTAAAGATTTTGGTAGAAAAATTTATGATCAGAAATTTGTAATTTGATTTTATATTATTTCTAAATTTTTTAAAATATTAAATCATAAAATTTGAAAAAAAATGGATTTATAGAAGTTTAATTGATTTTATTCTTTTAAAATTATAATTCAAGTAACATTATTTTTACTTTTTTTACATAAAATATATCTTTATCTATCATTCTTTTAAACAAAAATGTGAGCTACAGAATTAAGCGAGTCAAAACGTATTTTAATAACGCATGCTGACATTACACTAAATCATCTAAGATATAAGTATTTTATATTAGATTAGGCTTAAATACCTTTTTGATCATCATTTTCGTAGTGTTTGTTGCGGATGGTCCTCGTTTTGACAAAATGTTTTAAATGGTCCTCATTTTTACAGAATGTTTAAAATGGTCCTCATTTTCGTAATTCGTGTTTTGTTTGATCCTTTTTTGTAACGCGGTTTAAATCATTAACAGACCATCGTACAGGTGGCACGGTTTGTAGTAGAGTATGTTATGTGTACTGTAGTGTGGTAATTAACGTTAATTTTTTAATTTAGAGGGAAATTTTGCAATTAGGGAAATTTCTTCATATTCATCTTTCTTGAGCTCGGATTTGCAGAGAAAGCAGTTAATACTTGCCATTTCATCATTGAATTGCAGTTGCGCTCTTCATTTCAATTTTACAGATTGGACTTTAAAAGATTACACACAATAACAGTACGAATAATACAATCATTAATCTGCCTCATTTGTGTCATGATGATGACATCCTTTTCATCAACAACACCATTTGAAAAAGTTGCAGCCCACATTATTGGAACCACCCCTCTATAAATCAATAAACCGAAAATTAAAACTAATTTATTATTAACACAAAAATAAAAACATATTGTACCCAAAATTTTCTACCAATCTTCTTTGGAGTTCTTGTCATCCTCAAAGTTGTCATCTCTCCGCAGCTACAAATCGGAGTTAAATCCATTTCTCGTTGAACCACCAATAGTTCACGAACACGGTTGCCTCAAACTTACAACCAGAGGTCAAGGAAGAAGATTGAGACTGTAACATACCTATATGATGGGATTGCAGGAAGAAGAAGATTAACTGATTAACTGGAAAATTGAAATGAAGAGCGCAAATGCAATCCAATAATGAAATGACAAGTATTAGCTGCTTCTTCTGCAAATAATCCGAGATCAAGAAAGACGAAGATGAAGAAATTTTCCTAATTGCAAAATTTCTCCTAATTTGAGTAATTAACGTTAATTAGCCATATGTACATACACATCCTAATACAAACGTGCCACCTGTACAATGCTCTGTTAATGATTTAAACGATGTTACAGGAAAGGACCAAATAAAACACGAATTGCGAAAATGAGGACCATTTTAAACATTCGGTAGAAATGAGAACCATTTTAAACATTCTGTCAAAATGAGGACCATCCGCAACAAACACTACGAAAATGAGGACCAAAAAGGTATTTAAGCCATTAGATTAATAGGTAATTAACGAAAATAGTAATGAATTTTATCATATGTTTCCTTGTTAATGTAAGAACAGAAAATATTATGCCTCTGGTCATCACAAGAGAGAAAGGGAAGAAAATAGTAACCAATGTGTCTATACATTTGAAGAAAAAAATTTATACCAATTATTTCATGTATGTTATTATTTTTATTGTGCAAGCCATTAGAGTTTTTTTGTGTTAGTATTGACGTTGTTAATGAAACGAAAACTTGTGGTATACTATGTCCAAATACTGAGATCGAAACTATACGAAATATGAGTAATATAAATATAAATATATATATATATATATATATATATATATATATATATTCTCAATTAATATAAAAATAAATTTAATTTATTTACCTAAAAAGTCAAAACTAGTTATTATATAAGATTTATTTATTATTTTTATAATCATAATAAAAAATTATATAATAAATGTAAAAGTTTATTAATTTTAAAAAAAATAATTGAATTTGTGATTATTAATATTTTGTCAAAGTCATATCAAAATTATGATAAAGACAAAAAATTGTCTCTCAAATTGGATACTTTGTCCATACATGTTATAGAAGTATTATACACGTACTCAATATGTGTTGTACCCTGGAGACGTCTAGAGTGTCCAAGCTTCATAGTATTATCCATTATTTATTAGTGGCTAAAAGTTTTTATTAATTAGATAAGTAGGTTTTTCCTTCTTGTTGAGATTTTATTCTTTTAAAATTTATAATTTCCCTCTTTTGTGCAGGGTACATTCTATTGGTTTCACTTATTATTCTTATTGTTTTTTGTTTGATATTTTTAAGTATCCTACTATTATTTATACTGGCAAGAAGTGGTGTGGTTTTTGCTTCCCGTTGTTACTTTTCTAATCTTCCTAATAATTATACACCAAATATCTACAAGCGAAAATGAAACTGAACTTTGCGAGCTATTATTTCTTTCTAGCTCTGTGATTGTTATTTTGCTTCCTCGTGGAAACCGAAGAGCAAGAAAAACAAAATGAACTTCTGGTGTTATGCTTCGGAAACATCGTTGTAGTTTCGTTAACAGCCATAGTTACAGAGCATTCACCAGCTCATATAATAAGTTGTAAAAAATACACCAAAATGAAACATGCTTTTTCACTTTTACTGACTTGCTCGTTTTTCATCGAATTCAGTCAACCAATGCCTTCTTATTCATCTTCGTCATCCTTCTCAAAATCAAGATCAAAACCAAAATCAAAATCCCAGTGGACATACGATGTGTTTATCAATTTCCGGGGGGAAGACACTCGCAGGAATTTCGTTTCCCATCTCTATTCTGCCCTCAAAGACAGTGGAGTCAACGCTTTTCTGGACGATGAGAAGCTTGATAAGGGAGGAGACCTGAAGTCTGAACTGTTGCATGCAATAGAAGGGTCTCAAATAACCATCGTTGTTTTCTCCCAAAACTACATTCACTCTACATGGTGTCTTGATGAACTCCACAAAATCATGGAATGCAATGCTTTTAGAGGACAAGTGGTTATGCCAGTGTTTTATGATATTGGCCCCTCATTTTTGCGTGACACCCAACATATTTCTTTCGAAGTCATTTCTGACCAACATAGCAGGATAAAACAATGGAAGAAAGCATTGACACAAGCAGCAAATTTAGCAGGTTGGGATTTGAGAAATTACAGGTAAGCAATCTATTCCAGCATAGTTTATGAAACCACACATACATTAACCTTCTATGTGCAAGATTTCTGATGTACTTGTAAAAGATTTAGTAAACGTGCTTCTGCTGCAAACACTGCGGCAGAAAGTGTTTCTAAGGTTTTATACAACTGAAATTTTCTGCTAAGCTTATAATCTTTTGACCATTTGTATCCATTCTCATTTTGGGTTATTTTTGTTGCAGAAATGAAAATGATGTTATGAAGGAAATTGTTTGTGAAGTTTTGAAAAGACTGGATAGAACATACTTGTCTATCACAAACTTTCCAGTTGGACTAGAATGCCGTTTGCAGCATGGTATTGACTTTATTAGAAATAAAAAAATAGGAACCTGTATATTAGGGATTTGGGGAATGGGAGGGATTGGCAAAACAACCATAGCCAAATCCATTTACAATGAAATTCGTCATGAATTCAAATATAGAAGTTTTCTTGCAAATATTAGAGAAGTTTGGGGAGGAGATCGGGGCCCAATTGATTTGCAAGAACAGCTTCTTTCAGATATCCTTAAAACAACAAAGACGAACGTGCATAGCATTGATTGGGGAAAAGGCAAGATCAAGGAAATGCTTTGCACAAAAAAGGTACTTGTTGTTCTTGATGATGTGAGCACCTCTGATCAATTAAAGGCTTTATGTGGAAATCGTAATGAAATTAGTCGAGGAAGTGTAATAATCGTTACAACCAGAAACGCATGTCTACTCAGAGAGATTGGAGTTGACTGTGTGCATGGAATAGAGAAAATGAATAAAATTGAGTCCCTTGAGCTTTTTAGTTGGCATGCTTTTAGGAGAGCAAATCCAACTAGAGACTTCTTTGAACTCTCAAAAGAAGTAATCACATACTGCGGAGGGCTACCACTAGCTCTTGAAGTTCTTGGATCTTACTTATACAAGAGAAGAAAAGAAGAGTGGCAAAGTGTATTATCAAAACTAAAAGAAATACCCCATAATAAAATACAAGAGAAACTGAAAATAAGCTATGATGGTTTAGCAGATCATATGGAGAAGGACATATTCCTTGACATATGCTGCTTCTTTATTGGTAAGGACAGAGGCTATGTCACAGATATATTAAATGGTTGTGGACTTCATGCTGATATTGGAATACCAGTCCTAGTAGAAAGGAGCCTCATCAAAGTTGAGAAGAATAACAAACTCGGAATTCATGATTTACTACGAGACATGGGAAGAGAAATTGTTCGTCAAAGTTCACCGCTACCACAAAAGCGCAGTAGATTGTGGGTTCATGATCACGTACTTGATATATTGACTGAACATACCGTAAGAACTTTCTCAACTATTTTAAAATTTCAATCATCCACTGTGATCTTATCAGGATCATAGTAACACATTCTGTTTTTATTTTCTCAATCATTCATTGTTTTTCTTAATCTTTTGGGTGAAATCCATAGGACTGTCAATTTTGGCTTTTGAATATTTTTATCTTGGTAACGCACACTATATGCATGCTGAAGCTCTAGCTTTTTTGCATTGCTTATTAACTTTCTGCTGTGAAAACAGAAAAGGGTTAGCTTCATTGAATTCTCAAACTTTCCTGTGTTTATTTGATTACAGGGAACAGAAGCCATTGAGGGATTAGCTTTGAAATTGCATAGACCTAGCAGAGTTCACTTCAGTGCAGAAACATTTGAGAACATGAAAAGTCTGAGAATTTTGCAATTTGATCATGTCCAACTTGCTGGAGATTATGGGCATCTTTCCAAACACTTGACATGGGTCTATTGGCGAGGATTTTCATTAAAATACATACCTGACAACTTTTATCAGGGAAACGTAGTTGCTATTGACATGAAACACAGTAATCTTAAGCTAGTATGGAAAGAGCCCCAACAACAGGTATATCTACAATAAAATTTTCTATGGTGACCACACTAATTGTTTTCCCCATCTACTTTACTAATACTCTTCTAAAAAATATCTCTTGTAGTCGCTGGAAAGGCTAAAGTTCATCAATCTTAGTCATTCCAAGTTGTTATCAAAGACCCCTGACTTTTCAAAACTACCAAATCTTGAGAGAGTCATTCTCAAAGATTGTCCAAACTTGTATGAGGTGCACCATTCAATTGGAGATCTGCCTAATCTTCTTATTTTAAATTTGAAGGACTGTACATGCCTTCGGAATCTCCCAGTGATAAAATCGAAGTCTTTAAGAGTACTCATCCTTTCTGGTTGTTTAAAGATCGACAAGTTAGAAGAAGACATAGTGCAGATGGAATCATTAACAACTCTAATGGCAGACAATACTAGCCTAAAACAAGTGCCCTTTTCTATAATAAGATTCAAAAAGATTGGATTTATATCACTCTGTGGATATGAAGGATTAGCAGGTGATTTGTTTCCTTCTATCATATGGTCTTGGATGTCACCAACCACAGGTCGTGTATCCTCTATGCAATCATTTGGAAGCACGTCAACATCTTTAGTCTCTGTGCATATACAGGATAATAATTTGGGTAACCTACTATCAAAGCTTAGTGAATTTTCAAAACTTCGAAGCATCTGCGTGCAATGTAACTCAGATCTTCAATTAACTCAAGAATTAAGAAGAATAGTGGATGACTTCTACAAAGTACATTCTGCAATGGAAACCACATATGCACCACAAATTTCAGAAAATTCTGTGGTATCTCGTTTAATTGGAATTGGAAGTCACCACCAAGTCATGGATATGCTTCGTAATGATATGACAGAGGTCGGTTCTATCTCTCTAATCTCTCGCCTCTCTTTTCTTTGTGTGTGTGAGTTATACATACGTTTCATTTTTAGAGAGAATTGGATAACCTTTACATGGAAAAATTGCATATGCTTCACTTTTTGGGCATTTAGCTTGGTTGGGAACACTGCTCTATCACTTCTATTACAAATTGAATCTAATAAAAAATTGCCAGTAGAGAAGTCCCACATTGAGAAAAAATTATTTTAATGCTTACTTTTCTTGTTATAAAATGAGCACATATTTGTTTTGTAAGACACTAAAACCTATTCCATTTTTCAGTACTCTAGTGCTTCAGAGAAAAGAAGAAAAATATTCTCTCCTATAAGATTCTCCTCGTAACTGTTTTTCTGATTTCCAGGAGAGGATGTCTTCCTGATTGTATTTCCCTGTCATTGTCACTAGATTAGTGTTGTCTGCCTGATTGTATTTCACGGCTATTGTGGCTTGAACAAAGGTTATAGAAAAATCAATGTACTGTGATTGTAGCTAGTCTGATCTTTAGCATCAGAACAAAATTATTCTTGTTACTGGATATAGATTGTAGTAGTGTGAAAGTTTTGTCTATTGGTGACCCACCTTGTATTTAAGTGTGTCGATTGGAAAGTTTTGTCTATTGGTTACCCACCTTGTATTTAAGTGTGTCCATTGGTTGCCCACCGGAAACAAACCTAATATATTGGTTCACGGTCTATTTTCATTGTTATTCTAGTAAACAATATTATTCCTAGTAAAAAATGCATAATCAGCAAAATATGAGATAGAGAAGTTGACAATTGTTGAAGAAAGACCCACGGGTATCACGAATCAAAGGTGGAAAGAAATTAACGGGAATGCTATCTAGCACTATGGAGAACACTACTATGAAGAAGATTTGGGACACTTATCAAATTGTATGAGTGGAAAATTTCAACATTGTTGAAAATGAACTTATGGAGATTCTACTTCAGAATTTACCTAATTCATATGATCAACCCATCGTCAATAAAAAAAAATAATATTAAAGGACACCTACACTTTGCACTTTGAGGATGTGGATAGAAAGTTCAAAGTAAGCATAGGCTTTGAGGATGATGAGAGGTAGATCAATAAGACATGATTCTAGAGGGAGTTAAACTCATGGTAGATCAAAGTTTCTAAGTAAGAAGCATCTCAAATGTTACCATTGTGACAAGAGAGGACATGCAAAGAAAGAGTATTGGCATAAGAAGAGTGGAGGAAAGAACTTCAGCATCAACCTCACAAGGTTATGTTGCAAGTACCTCAAAAGAGGGAGATATTCTAGTGAGTGAAGCAATAATTAACTCTAATGGTGCAAAACAATGACATGATAGGTGAATAGTGAATTTAGGTGCAACATTGCGCATGACTTTACACCGAGATTAGTTTTAACTTTATGAACCTACCTATACCTCAAGTGGATCTGAAATGATCATGCTTTAGAGATTGTTGGAGTCAATACTATCAAAATAAAAATGTACAATGAAAGTATACACACAGTTCAAGGGTATGACATGAAAAAGACTTGAAGAAGAATCTATTGTTTGTTGGGAAATTAAATGACCTCGGTTGTAAGATCCATGCTAATAGTGAAATCTTAAAAGAGGTGAGGGTGAATCTAGTAGTGATAAAAGCAGAATATCATGACAAATTTGTACATGCTTTTGGGAGATTTGTTGCAAGAAGCAAATGATACAACATCATAGACTTGATCATATATTAGAACAAGGTCTAAAAGATTCAAAGAGGTTTTACATTTATGGGCATTATGATAAGCTAGATTGAAGTTTGCTAGAGTGATTACCAGAAACGAGCACATATTACACATGATTCATTTTTATGTGTGAGAAAGAATCATCAGTATTATCCCTCGGAGTAGAAAAATATTTTGTATCATACATTGATAATTACTCTAAGTGATTGTAGTGATTACGGGTCTACCCTATCAAGAGGAAGTCAAATGTGTTTTCAATACCATTATGCAAGTAAGAAGCTATTACATGACAATGTTATGTTTCATATACACCTCAAAAAATATGGTGTGATAAAGTGAATGAATATAACTTTCATGTATGGAACAAGAACTACGTTGAGTAAGTGGGAGTGACTATGTCTTTTGGGGAAAAAGTAGTTAAAATCACCACTTGGGTGATAAATCGAACACCGTCAACCGTGATAGGTTTGAAGGCCTCGATAGAGATGAGAAATTTTGAATTGGTTCATTACTCTTTCTATATGTATTTGATTGTCATCTATATGTGATGTACAACTCCCAAGAAAGAGAAAAACTAGATCAAAAATTTAGAAAATATATATTCTTGGTTTATGTTGACAATGTGAAAAGGTATCACTTGTGAGATCCCATTCCCCACAAGGTTGTTGTTAGTAGGGATGTGGGCTTTGCAGACAATTAATTGAAAAATAAGTACAAAAATGACAACTTTACAAAGGATACTACCATAGTACAGATAGAAAGCCTTTGGATGACTCTTCTTAGTCAGAACAAGAGCATGAAGAACAAGAGCCAAATGAGGTTAGTAATGAAGGACTCCAACAATCAACATGAGAAAAGGTTAAACCATTTGAGCATTTACAATATGTTATGACAAGCCATGATGTGTATTGTCTTTTGAATGAAGGAGAGCCTTCAACTTTTCAAGAGGTTGTGAGTGGTTTAGATGCTTCTTTGTGGATAATGGCGATGCAAGAAGAAACAGAGTCCCTTTACAAAAATAACACATGGAAGCTGGTTCCAGTCTAAAATGTCAATAAGTCATTGGTTACAAATGGGTCTATAAGATCAAACAAGATGACAATGATCAAATGGAATGATATCATGTTAGATTAGAAGTTAAGAGATATGCTTAGAAAGAAGGCATTGACTTTAGTGAAATGCTTTTAAAATCCAATTGTTAACAATTTAAGTTGTTTTAACCATGTGTGCAGCATTTGATCTACATCTTGAGAAATTTGATAAAATAATTGTTTTTCTTCATGAAGACCTTGAGGAGGAAATATATATGCTCCAAACAAATGTATTTCAATCCGTTTCATGATCTATTGTTTATGCTTTACACATTTGTTCTTAAACAGACACTATAATGGCACGAAATATCTACTTGAATTGAATATCATAATTACTTAAATACGTAAATGACTAAGCTTTAGTTCATGATACAGGTCTTGGAAACCCATAGTTCCAGTGATTTTCTCCTTCCAGGGAACAACTATCCTTATTGGTTAGCCTATACAGAGGAAGGATATTCAATACCTTTTCAAGTGCCTGATGGTAGTGATTTCCCGATGAAGGGGATGATTCTGTGTGTTATTTGTTCATCAACACCCGATAACATGGCAACTGAAAGTCTTGCTAGTATATTCCTCTTTAATTACACAAAGAACACCATTCAGATATACAAGCAAACGGCAACAATGTCCTTTAGTCATGAAGATTGGGTAAGCATAATATCAAATTTAGGACCTGGTGACAATGTAGAGATTTTCGTAAGTTTTGAGCATGGAGTAACAATTAAGAAAGCAGGTGTCTATCTAATATTTAGCCAGTCAATTGTAACACAAATGCCATCACCTGAACAGAGCACACAGGCATATGGAGAAGGGAGTGCGCAATCATCACCTGAAATACAAATGGAGCCATCTCATAGTATCCAAATGGAGCTACCAAAGAAGCCAAAGAAAAATAGAACTTCAAAAAGGGCAAAGAAAAAAAACTCATGTATATGCTTCTGGTAGAACTTCTTTTTATTAGACATTACAATAGTCATTGTGTGGGAATTAACTGTTTCGGGTCTCATGTGTTATTGAATTTTTTTTTCCAAGAAAAAAACATTGTTTTGTATAGTACATACATATATATATATATATATATATATATATATATATATATATATATAAATATATATAAAAATATACATAAATTTTTTTTATATATATTATTATATCTAAAAATATATTTTTTATATATATATATTTTATTATAATTATTTTATT
>Ga0099822_1011113_pt1 | contig 11040 bp, 6 predicted proteins | sample CowpeawhiteBW_FD_76839 | JGI IMG/M metagenome (GOLD analysis project Ga0099822, IMG submission 76839) | Root nodule microbial communities of legume samples collected from California USA - Cow pea white BW | ecosystem: Host-associated > Plants > Roots > Nodule | place: USA: California | collected... | reverse complement strand
TTTCATGAACAATTACAGAGATGTAAACCATATATATGAATATGATGTTATGTTATTATTAATGTTCTCTCAAGGATAATCTTATAAAAAAAAATTAATTCCATATCTTTTTATCAGATAATACTTATTTAGTATAATAGTCGGGGCGTCACATGTGTGATGCACTAAAGTGATTGGAAACTGGAGTATAGATCGTGTGAGTATTAAATGAGACTTTTAGACTTGCTGGATGAGAACTAAGCATATAGGGAAGGAGTGAGAGGAGATTATGTGTGATCACTAAGCTATGATGACATTGACTAGATTTGGATATATTAATAGTAGAAGCCAGGTTAATAAAACCAGAGGTTAGTTGGGGGGAAGGCAAACTAAATTGTTGAGTGGTACGATTAAGTGGATTTGCTACAATTGAAATGGTAGGAGACGCATGGTTAAGATATAATGGTCATGCTATTTGAAGGTGGATAGAAACTTAGGTAATATTTGGCGTAAGTGATATAGTAAATGAGGTATAAAGTTAACAATGGTATGTAATGATATGGCAAGGTTAAACTTGAGCAAGTTCACTTATTGGTAATCTTGGGTCATGAATTTAAATGATAGTAGAAGGAGTGGTAGTAAGGTTAAGTCACCTGAAAGTTGGCTTGATTGATCTTCGTATGGTTCGTTGCGGGTGTTTGGTGCTTATGGAGAGTCTGCCAAACTAGTAAACCAGGCATTATTGGTGTAGTGTCAGGCGACAGGATTGGAACCGCCAAGCGATAGCTGCTGTTCAGAGAGTGTCAGCGAGACGAGGCGTCTGACGGTAGTGGTTGATCTGCCAGGCGATCATTGCAAGCAGAGGATTCTAAAGGTGCTCAACGCCTGGCGGTACGCGTTCCCCGCCAGGCGGTTTGAAGGCCTGATGCGCCTGGTGCTCTATACGCTGCGCCAGGCGATACCATGAAGCAAAGGTGTTTTGCTTACTTTGATGTGTATGGTCTATTTTGCTCCTATGATGCCTCAAAGGTCAGCTTGCTGGTGTTCCTTGAGTTGTGGCTCAAAACGTATCCCTTGAGTTGTGACTCAAAATGTATCCCTTGAGTTGTGGCTTGGGATAGGGGTTAAGCACGTGATATTCCTTAAGTTGTGGCTTGGAATAGCATCTCTTGAGTTGTGGCTTGGGTTGACGAGTGTTGTCGGTGTGAGTGTGCACAGCGGCGTGTACGTATGGGTCCAGTGAGATTGCCCTCCTCAGTAATAACTGACGAGTTTGGTAGTCTTGGGGCGTACGAATGTTATTCGAATTGCGAATTCCACCTGGCGTTACGATGTATGATCCGTACCATGGTTTCCCGCACGTGCTCTACCGCTTGTAGTCGGTAGGTGTGGCAGCAAGACATTTTAAGGAACTCACTAGAAGAATTAGAACACAGTTGTGTGTGAAATCAAAGGAGATAGGTTCTTTTGGTGTGCATAAAATTATATGATTTGTATACATATGTTTTATTCTGTTAGCTCTCCCTATCTGCTTGTGTTTGGGCGTGATCGTGTACACGGTACACGTGAGCAAATGATGTTGCAAGTGGATCTGGTGAGGCATCGCGACGGAGCGGGGATAGCTTGGGAGCTTTTATGTTTTAAGATTTTGGAAATAAATTGTAAACGCTTTTGGGATGTTTCTATATCATTTCGAGTTTTATAAATTTATGAATTTTGGATTATTCACTGATCTAATAAAGTTTTAAATTTTCCGCATTTTTGGGAAATGATACTTAATAAATGAGGTTTATTTATTATTTTATTATTTTATTATTTAAATCCGTAATATTCGGTTGGGATGTTACACTTTGAGTCCGATAAACTTGACTTAGAGAAAGGGAAAAATAATTTTGAATTCAAGAAGGTTTACTTGGAAGAAAGGAAGAAGGTCTTGGAAGAAAAAGGTTGTGGAGAAATCCTGGGTCATGTCTAAGAGTCAAAACAAGATTACAAATCTGGATGTTGAGGTGCTTTCTATAAAAGAGAAGTTGGGTACGACGAGTGAGATGGAGAGCAAACTAAAGGAGGCTAAGGCGACTTCTCAATGTGTTGAGGAAGATATGTCCAAGGCTCAAGAGTCTAAGGCGAAGTTGAAGAAAAAGATCACTCAAGTGGAGGCTGAAAATGTTGGGTTGGCTAAGTCTTGCATGAAGGGCTACGCTGAGAAATTTTTGAAGATTATGCACCAAGTTGTGTATTTTTCACCCACTGAAGATACTAGTAGGTTTAACTTGTTTAAAGATGTAATATATGTTGAATTAATGGATGATTAGTGTATGTATTCCCTACTGTATATTTTGTGTTGATGTATGATTATCCCAGTCAATGATTTCTTGATTTCTTATGAAAGTTTCTTTTTTCTATCTTGGTTATTTTACACAAATCCTAAAGAAACTAAACTTGACAACATACTGACTTTTGGTGGATGAACTTTTATACTTGGTGGTGAGTAAAGTATACTGACCATAACAGGTCACAATGTTTTATTTTCTTGGTAGTTATGCTTTTTATTACCTTAACGGGTAATGATACTTTACTACCTAGGCAACGTAATGGTCACCACGATAGGTGAGAATACTTTGTTTCCTAGATGGGTAGTACACAATTGTCACTTCGATATGTGGAAATACTTTGCCACCTAGGCGGGTAATATGCATTTTTTACCTCGATAGGTGGAGATACTTCTCTACCTAGGCTAGTAGTACGCAACTGTCACCTCGGCGGGTGGAAATAATTTGCTACCAAGGTGAGTAGTACGATTTTGTCACCTTGGCGAGTGAAAATAATTTGCCATCTAGGTAGGCAGTATGCATTTCTCACTTTGGTGAGTGGAAATAATTTGTTATCTAGCAAGTGGAAATACTTAGTTATCTAGGCGGGTAGTAAGTAATTTTCCCCTCGGTGGGTGGAAATTTTTTGCTACCTAGGTAGATAGTACACAATTTTCAAATCGGCGGATGGAAATACCTTGCTACCTATGAGGGTAGTTTGCAATCGTCACCTCGACGGGTGGAAATACTTTGCTATCTAAACGAGTAGTACGCAATTGTCACCTCAGCCAATGACTCCCCAATTATGTGAAACTCGCCCAACGAGACGCCTTGCCCAACGACTTCCCAAGTTTAGGAGCTTTTGACTTGAAAACTTGCTCAGTGAGTAATGGCTCATCAAACGAGTTTGCGAATTTGCATAATTCTAAATAACCTTGCAGATCATCATTCTGCATAATTTTGCAGATTAACCCATTCATCCAACGAATAATGCTCGCCTAACGAGTCTGCATAATTCTGCAGAATTTGATTTATGCATAATTATGCATACTCAAGCAAGTTCAAACAACCCAAGAACCTTTGTAGATGTCAAAACATATATCAAAATCAAGTATAATACAAACATCAATACCAATTAACCTCAACTGCAATACTAAACATCAACATTTCTATACGAACAAAATTTAAACACTTAGATTTCATAGCTTTCACACATTACAAATCATTCATCAGTTCAGATAAAACAACCAATCACAAGTCACAATACAAGCATACAATTACAACTTCAACATGCTTGTAACTTAAAAATAATGCAATTAGCTTCCCTTACATGATATCCTACTTAAACAACTCTATGAACGTCACACCTCTAACTCTACAGGATGCTCTATTTACACATAGAAACATCACAAGAACGATTAGGACATATCGTTATGATCACTGATCAACAAAGACTCATACTGATGAATAAAATGATGAATGTAAGCAAAAGAGAACTCAGTGCAACAAAAAATAGAAATAAACCAAAAAGAGGACAGGAACTAAACTTACGCGAATAGAGAAACTGATCGGTCCAACTTGAAGAGCTCGCCGAGAGGATCAATCCTATGGTCTTGATTTTTAATTAGACAAAACTCCTAGAGAGAAATTAAAAAACCGTAGAGAAGTGATTTTTAGAGAGATAATGTGTTTTAAAATAATGAAACTTGTTTATAACAATTCTATTTATATTAAAACTTTTTAATATTAAAATAATCGAGTCTCATTATTTTTAAACCATTATCTCTTCTAAAATACAATTTTTTGAAATTTTACAATTGTTATACTGTAAATTAATTTTTTATTTAAATTTATTTTTTAAAGATTTATTATTAAATAATTTTATTTAAAATTTTTAAAAATAAAATATAAAAATATCCATAGGTATCAATAATATCCATAATATAAAAAACTCAGATTTATTTTAGGACGAAACGAATTTTTTCATATAGGACATGTAGCAAGTAAGATCCATTACCGTCCTAATCTTAAGGAATAGATTAATTAATGATGTAGGATTTACATAAACATTTTGTCAATTCTAAAAACATTGGGGGACTTGGAAGAAGTAAAATGGCATTGTTGTTAGAGTAATTTTGTCTAAAATTTGTAACATGATGACGTGCATGCTACGCGCGAGAGGTGAAGTGAATTTTGTTGGTATTCCCTTCTTTGGACCCTTACTTAATAAACCTTTATTGCTTTATCGTACTGCATTGTAAAAGAAAAGTTAAAAAAATAAGAAATGATGCTTCGATCCATTTCCATAATCTGATCCACTCAAAGTCAACGCCTTCGGTGGTGGTCCCACTGCTTTTTTATTTCCTCCCTTGTTCGTTAGTGCTCTCTCCGCGTGTTCTTCTCATTGACTGCGTCACCATCGGCGCACCTTTTGCTATCTTGCGCCCTCTTCTCACATCTCACTTTCCATAACCTGCACCCAACCTTATTTTATCCCCCACTGAGCTCACCCTTTAAAATAATCCCCGACCTCTTTTACAACTTTTTTCTTCATTAAAAAAAGCGCATGAAATCTTTTTATTTTTTATTTTTTAAGCTATTTCTTAAATATAAATAAATAAATAAATAAATATTCTTATCCTTCCATACGTCTTACCTGCTGTGTGTGAGCTACTGTTTTATCTGTTATTTTTCTATTTTTACATAGATTTATTGTGATTTCTCATTTTCTTACAATAATTTTGTTTATGGAATAATATATAATTAGTTAGTGTGATTTCTATATTTTCTCTGTTCTTATTTTTTAAAATAAATTTACCTAAATATTTCAAAATGGTTAATAAGTACTTATTTGGTTTCAGAAAAATTCTTTTTTCTTAAGAAAATTAAACAAATATACTAGTATTCTCCTCAAATTAATTTAAATGCACATCACGATTTTAAAGCAAAAAGTGTACAATACTAAAGCCTCATTTTACAAACTCCAATTGACTTCAAATCTATATTTTAATAAGTTCTGTTTTTTTTTTTTCAACTTTGGGAGAGTAAACTTAGTTTAATTATCTAACTGAAATCCAAACACAACATTTCTATACAAGAGTCAAATATAACATTTTAATGTATTTTTTTAAGTTTCGTTATCACACATCCTTTTTAATACCTTATAGTAAATTTTACACTAATGTAATAATTTTATTAGATTACATTTCCACAATATTTTTCTTTAAACTTAGTAGGAGAAAAAGTTACTTTCAAAAATATAAAATATATTTAAATTTTGGTTGGGTTATAAAATATATTTTACTAACATGTCAGGTTTTAAATTTTATGACTGAGTAATTATTTGTTTTTACTAAATAAAATATATTTTTGGTATTATTCTTTTATTCCATTCTATCATTCTTTTAATATATTAAAAATATCAGAATTAATTTATATCGTTATATTTTAAAAGGAGAGTAAAACAATGGTAGAAAAGTGAATTGAGGAAATCATGATGAAGAAAGAATCTGTGGTTTTTGAGATGAATGATGAGGTTGGTTAGAAGAAGTAGAAGAGGAAGAAGGGTGGATTGGGCAAGCATTGTATAATTGGGAAGAGCATAGATGAAAGAATAATAAAATGGGGGATTTGGTGAGAATCGCAAAACTCCACTTTCCCCTTCTCTCATACCACTCTCTCACTTCTTATCATTATTCTTTTCATTCCCATTTTCTCAACGCACACCACCACCACCCTCACTTCTCTCTCTCCTCACTCTCTCTCTCTCACACTCCCAAACAAAAGTAAATAAAATACAAAAGGTTAGTTACTCTTCTCTTCCTTCCAACACCAAGCCATGGAGGGTCTTCCACAAGGTTACCGTCCCAACGTTGGTGTCTGTCTCATCAACTCCGATGACCAGGTTTCTATCCCTGTTGCTTTCTTCCTTTTGTATTTTTTTTTTACCAAATATTAATGCATTCCTTATGTTTGTTTTGGTTGTTAAAATCTCTTGTTTCGGTGACCTCTACGGTCTCTGGAGATTAGTGTCATGGCCTTCGGTTATGGAGAAGCTTGTTTACAGAAAAAGAAAATATTGTTTTTAAATTATGGGAGACAGTGGTGTGTTTCTGATCTTAAATTTGTGTTATGTTCATGTGGGTTTCCTTTTTAATTTTTTGTAGATTTAAATTAGCAGTTTAAGAGCTGGAACATGGAGTTAAATATTTTCTTTTTCTTCAAAAGCTGTTTCTTTGTTTCTTTTTTTTCTGATGTGTTTGATTTCACCCACCATAAAGTAGGACTTAAGTTGGATCAACATGTTAGAGAAACACTCCCTGGTTGCTCTGTTTTTATCTTTAAATTTTTTAAGCCGAGTGTTTTCCAGATTTGAAAATTTGGAGGTCTTCCTTGACGAACTTAGATCCTGTGCTCTGCTCTGTTTTCATTCAAACCCTTTCCTTATGATGAGCATTTTTAAAATGAGCTAGCGAACTGAGGGCTTGGATTTGATATTTTGTGGGTTTTTATTGTACCTTTTTGGGTTTGTTCAGGGTTTGTGTATGATTTTAGCTTGTTCACTGAGTTGGAGACGAGCATGTTTCGAAAGTAAAATACTTTGTTTCCTTTCCAACATAGTGTGCAGCAATTTTGTTACCTGATGGTTGTTTGTTTGTGTGAACAAGGGGAACTCATCTTTTAATTTTGTTTTTCAGATTTTTGTAGCTTCTAGGTTGAATGTCCCAGGAGCATGGCAAATGCCCCAGGTGAGCTTAGGTTATGTACTAAATACACCTTTGCCTAACATTTTTTTTTTCTTTAACAAGAATTCAAGTGATTTCTATGACTTGATGAAAGATCTTTGATGAGAAGGCATTGTATAGTGCAGAACCTTGTTTATTTTGTATAGTATCGTGCAGTTTTTATTTTTCACATATATACTAGTCTGGTCAGGCTGGCTTTATAGTAGATGAGTACTTTTGCAAACAATCATTACTGTTACCTTAGTGGTGAGAGCTTGCTAGTGCTTTTCATTAACATCCTTGTCTCTCTCCTGTTGATGTTGACAACATAGCAATATTTACAATGCCAAAGACACTGTTGTGTCACATTCGCATATCTCTTTACCATAAAGAATCTTTCTATATATGTTGCCGTATTGCTTACATAAAAGGTTCTTAAATGCATTGTTATTACCATTCACCATTCATTTTTCACTATACAAAGATCTCCTAATGAGGTTTATCTTGGCTATACAGTATACTGAACAATCTTGCTTCCAGAAAGAACTTGTACTATTATTCAAATTATATAATTTTGGAGGATAGAGTAGAGTAAAAGGGAAAAGGGTGATTCTAAATAGTTTTCTGAATTTTTTATATTAGGTTGATATGATGTCCTTTAACTTATTAATCCAATTTTCTGATTAATACTATAATTATGTCATGTATAAATCCAGCCCAATAAAGTTAAGAACTTAACTGCTCTAATAATTTTATAATTATAATGTATAGATGGTTGTCACCTTGAACCGGAATTCAAACTCATTGTAAGAGTAGATTCTTTTGTGTTTTTTTAACCTTTGCAGGATTATTAAAAAAGGACCTTTCTACTGGTTGTAATAAATAAATTATTTTCTATCTTTTTATGGTTTTAAATTTTCAGACATAATTGACTGTCTCTGGTTCTCAGGGGGGAATTGAAGAAGGTGAGGAGCCCAAATCTGCTGCCATTAGGGAACTTCGAGAAGAAACTGGCATAGTATCTGCTGAGATCATTGCTGAGGTTTGCGCAAAACCTTTTCTCATTTGATTTATGTTTTTTCTGCAAAAGCAGCAATTCTTTTACTTATATATAACCTAAGCTTTGTGTATAGATCAGTGATATCTTACGACATTGAATTAATCGAGTTTAATGGAGTTTTACCATTGTGTAATATAACAAACAAAAGCAATGTCTGTGAGCATGAAACAATTCAATTTAAACACCCATCATTTGATAACTGGGTGGATTTAATCTTTTCATACAATTGACCTAGCTTGTGCATTGCAGGTTCAGAAATGGTTGACATATGACTTCCCTCCTGCTGTGAAGGCTAAAGTCAATCGCCTTTGGGGAGGTGAATGGCATGGACAGGCACAAAAGTGGTGTGTATTTTATTTTACTTATTTCATGTGATTAGTTTAGTGCTAACTTCAGAAAAAATTACCTGTTTCTAAAACTTTGGTAGCATATCTCTATACTGAAAAATTTGACCACTGGAATTAAGTCAGTTTGGTCCATAACACTGGTTAAGACATTTGGAATAAAGTTTATGAACACATGAAACATTACGCAAGGAGAAGCCCCCTTACAGCTTTACATGGGTGCTAAAATATTAGCTTGGAAGTATAGAAAGCACGATGAACGGATGGATGGTTGGTCGGTCTACTTGACTTTATAAAATAAAATGAAAAACGCAGTTATATAATGTAAAATCTGAATTCAATATGTGGAAGTTTAAAACTCAATATTTTCTATTATTTTTAGCTGAAGGATATGTAGGCAACTGGAAAAGGGAACAAACTTCAAGAATCAACATAATGAAAACTGAAAGGGCAAAAGTGAAAATCCTGAGTGTGAGTGAAGAGAGACCTAGTAATATGGATATTACATTGGAATCCTTTTTGTAGTCAAATTTGGTGTTTGTGTTTTGTGCATCTTTGACCTGGAGTTTCAAGTTTAGTGTCCTTTTAATGTGTACTTTAATGTAAATATGAATAACAATCCACTTTTCCCAAAAGGTTTTTCCCTACTTTAAGATGGATATCCTTCTTGCTGGGCATGCCAAGTTAGGTTAAAATATGAATAACTTACAAATGGATAGTGTTCCAAACTTACTAGGCAGCACTGAGAATGAGAATTTTAATAATCACCAGTTGTATGATTGTACTGTCAGCAAAACCAGTACTTTCTATTGGTTCTTCAGTTAAGTATTTCAATGTGTATATATCCTATCAAAACTATGCTTTTTCTGACATTGGTTACGAACATTTGATAGGTTTCTTATGAGATTAACAAAAGATGACAGTGAGGTCAACTTGTCCAATGGTGAAGCAGAACCTGAATTTGCAGAGTGGAAATGGGCAGACCCTGAAGAAGTTATTGAGCAGGTTAGTTAGAAATGTGAAATTTGAAATAGGTCTAATTTTTCATTATTACAGAAACTAATTACTGATAACTGATTACAGGCTGTCGACTACAAGAGACCAACCTACGAAGAGGTTATAAGAACCTTCAAGCCTTACTTTCAAGGGAGTGCAATATCTGGCAAATGTAAATCAACAAAGTGGTGAATGTTATGAGTGTGCATTTTAGTTCAATCCATTTTCTTGTCTAATTTCACTGAGTTTCGATAGCACTCAGCTATTTGTAAAGGGGGACGATAGTTAGAACTGTCTATTAGGTACTTACCTTCTTGTAATAATAAGCTATGTGCAAATGCCTAATTTCTATTTTAAACCTTACTGCAAGGAGGATTGTGAATGTGTATAGAAGAATTGTTCAATGAAGTAGGAAGTATCGTGCGGCAGAAGTATCACGAGTGGTTTTATGAGATACTGCGAAATAGTTTTTACCTTCTACGATAATTTTTCCAGAATATAATGTAAGATTTGGTTATGACATAAACTTGTACTGGTTAGGTTAGTTTTGATGTTTATATTCATTTAATATTCTGGTTTAGGTGTAGGGTGCTGGTTTTGGTAGCCTGGTTCACATTTGATTCCAGCACCCAAACGTGTAAATAGATATTTGGTTTAGCTTTCTTGTTTAGTGTCTATATTTTAGGTGTTATTTAGGAGAGATTTTCTGCTTTAATATTGATTTTTTTGGAGTTTGGATGTTCTCTCCAAATTAATCGAATTACAAAAAGGTCAACTGAGTAGTTCATTCAGGAAGAAAGCCAACTCTTTATGGTTAAACCAACTGTACCAAAACTGTTGTGGTTAAGCCGGTTGTATCAAACTTCATAAGCTTAAGGGAGCTCTATAATTCTTGAAAAGCGTGTAAAAGCATGTCACTTGTTGGTTCCATAGCAAGCCAACTTGATAGTGTCACAATGTTTTGAACTACTAAACTTTCAAATCCTGATCCCTATACTGCATTTGAATTTTAGAGCGGGCTACCAAGTATTTTATAGTAAAAATATGGTTTACCAAATTTGCAGGTCAAAGTAGTTAATGTTCTGAATTGTAGAATGAATCGATTGGACCCTTTGTATCCGATTTGTGATGGAAACAATTATGGCAATTTTCTGGGCACTTCCATACTTTCTTGAGTTCATGTTCTACTTGAGCGTTAAACATTTAAAATATACTATATTAGTACTTTAATCTTTTTTAAATATATTTTAAAACATTAATATTAGTGCTTATCGGTGTGTTTTGAAGACATAAAAGAGGAATAACAGAAAAATTTAACAAAGAATCCAAATTCTACTTTCTTCCCATACCTCCATAAATACGAGAAAAGGTTAAATTGTACATAGATAGAAAACATTCCAATATACATAGTATGGAAAATTCGACATTCTACAATCTTTGGAATTCAACAAAATATTTTAAATTGCACAATTTGAAAATATATTTTAGATTTGTACCTACCAACCCAACAAATACACTAAAGAATGCAAATACATTAAAGAACACAGTCCAATAAGGTCCAATCAATATTATTCGTCTAAAGTAACTAAATAATATTAATATATATATATATATATATATATATA
>Ga0099822_1011109_pt1 | contig 11041 bp, 10 predicted proteins | sample CowpeawhiteBW_FD_76839 | JGI IMG/M metagenome (GOLD analysis project Ga0099822, IMG submission 76839) | Root nodule microbial communities of legume samples collected from California USA - Cow pea white BW | ecosystem: Host-associated > Plants > Roots > Nodule | place: USA: California | collected... | reverse complement strand
GGGAAACACATTGCGTGAGAATCCTTCATAACCACACAATGAAATATATCCAATACTTTTTGATCTAACTATCGAAAAGGGCACCCTTGTTATTCCAGTATTGTCAGCAACAAGGGTTGTCAAAGACTCCATCTGTTCTATGTCCTCTTCCAACTTATCAATCTTTAGACAACCCGAAAGAATGAGTGTTTTAAGAGATTTCAACTTATAGATACTTCTTGGAAGGTTACGCAGGCTAATACAATCTTGAAAGTTTATTAGTAGAACTTTAGTGAGATGACCAATGGTATATGAAACTTCAGACAGCCTTGGACAATCCATGAGTACAAGCTTTTCAAGATTAGGCAAATTTAGAAAGTCTGGAGTTTTTGTTAAATAATAAGAATGGCTAAGATTAAGAATTTTCAACTTCTCCATCAGCTACAAAAAAAAAGAAATACAATGGAAATAAATTAGATGAAAAAAAAATGAAAGCAATTAAAAATGTCATAAACAGTGAAGTGGGATGTGACATATATACTCATGATGCCATTTTTGTTGGGCTATTATATTTTGGTTTAGCTTTCCCTTTTGTATAGACATGGCTATCCTGGTGACTTTTGGTTGACATGGCTATCATAATCCTTTTATGAGTAAAAAGAAACGCTTTATCTAAGTAGCTAAGTTGACTGCATTGAAATAAGCATACATCGTTCAGAAAATAGGTTGTATGTGTCAGGATTTTCTTTGAAGTATGTGAGACTATTCCTTCAATATGCTATTAGAGTTGTACGATGCTTCAATCTTCTAATGCTACGACCTCAGTCATCAAAGACTCGATCATCAGAGAAGTCATACGACTTCTATTGCCTCTTGTTCACCTGTAGTTTAGACTTTGATCGTCTATTTGATTCTTCGTAAGTTGTCTAGCAAACAACAGATTACGATTGTTTACACTATAACCAATCACAGGCTGATTTATATTGGATAAACTCATTATATATACCAAAATTCTAAATGATCACTTATTTCATGATCCCCTGAGGTATTGTAATTCAGATTGGCTTGGTTGTCCTATTGACAAAAGATCCACAACAAGATATTGTCTGTTCATTAGAGGGAATATTGTCTCTTAAAAGGGCAAGAAAAAATGTTGTTAGCCAATCTAGTGCAGAAGCTAAATATAGATCTATGGCTCTAGCCACATTTGAACTTGTGTGAATTAAACAACTCCTTTTAACAATCGAAATTTTAAGAAATTGATAAGATCAAGTTGCATTGTGATAATCAGGTAACCCTCCATATTGCTTTCAATCCTACTTTTCATGAAAGACAACCACCTAGAGACCGATTCTCATTTTATAAGAGAGAAGCTGATGTGAAAGGAATCTATAAGCAGAATGTTGCACTTTTGGTTAATATGAAGCACATCCTCCCTATGGTGAATTTTAAAGGTACTTTGTTTCCCTCTCATACTCTGTATTCATACTCTCTATGTAGATGATGTTTTTGTCTTTTGCAGCGCTAATAAGAGAAGTCTTGGTAGTATTATGCAGCTATTCAGGTCAATGGTTCAATAGTGGTAGAAGTCCTTTTTATACAAATAACTCTCTTAACCCCTTCTAGAGTTATTAAAGATATCTTGGGTTTAAACACTTATTTGGGTGTTCCCTTTTTTAAAAGTGTGCATAAATCCAAATTTCTTAGAGCTATTATTGATAATATTAAAAATAAATTGAGTTCTTGGAAAGGTAAGTTGTTAGTATGATGGGTAGGATCCAATTAGCTAATTCTCGTATCACTGGGATTTACAGCTTTTAGGTTTATGGATTACCTATTAATTTGTTCTAAAAGGGGTGGAGGGATGGATTTGTACTTACATTTGAACCAAAGATATCTTGAAAGCTTATATTGTGACTGTCCGTTCTCATAAGCATGATGGAGTGTTGGGTGTGATCAATCTTGGATAAGAAAACAATCTAGACATGCTTAAGTTGGTTTGGAGCTTTACTTATGGTAATTTAAATTGGTCTCGAGTTATGAGAGCACGTTTTCTAAATAAGTATAATAAAAGAATTGCTCTTCATAAAACTTCATCTATTTGGCCCGACACTAATGATTGGCATGATGTTGTTATTGAAAATCCTAATCGGATCATTGGTAATGGTCAATATGTTAATTTTTGGAATGATTCTTGTCTTTTTGATATTTCTATCTTTCAGCGTCTTGGCATTCCTAAAACCCCCCAGGTATAAGCTCAGGTTTAGGGTTTGTGATGCCTTGAATGGTATTAGTTGGTACATCCCAAGTCTTTTAAATAATATTGAAGATATTTAAAACATCAATTTTATTATTACTGATACGATTGACGAACCTGTTTGGATAATGGATGAGTTTGATTTCCTTAATATGAAGACTCATCCCTTTATTCATACCAATTTTGTTTCACATTGTTAGAGGAAGATTATTTGGTCTAATATCATTCCACCAGCTAAATCTTTAGTTCATTGGAAGTTGTGGCATAATTGTTCACCGTCTGATAAACATTTTAGACAAGAGGCATTAGCTTATGTTGCAGTTGTAGTTGATGCAATCTTAACGAATACAATCTGATTCATCTTTTTTTTTTTTATTGTGTTTTTGCTAAGAATCTTTGGGCCTAGTTAAATTATGTTCTTCCTAATTTCTCGTGCACTCTATTAATGATATTTTGTCCTTTTCATATGAAAGAGTTAGTCGTATCACTTGTGACATTAGGTTTGCTACTATCACCTTTATTATTTGGATCATTTGGAAAACTAGAAATCATGAGATTTAAAAAACCAATCCTCTTTCAATCAACACTTCATTTGGTTCAATGGAATATTCAGATGGCAAGTAAAAGATCTTCTAAATATATACAAAATGATATAACTGATATTTGCAATTTTAAGTTTTTCAATGTTTAGAGTAGAAATTACAAAGCTACTAGACCTAAACAGGAACATTGGTTTATGCCTGATGTTAGCTGGTTAAAGTTTAATGTTGACACAGGTGTTAAAGGCTATCCCATTCATGCTACAAGTAGTGGTTTCTTCAGGTGCAGTAGAGGATAATTTGTTGGAGAATGTACTATCTATTTGGGCATCAAGTCTTCAATTTATGCTGAGTTGATGGTCATCATTGTTGCAATAGAGATTTCTAAAGCTAACAATTACGAACATGTCCAGCTTGAGTGTGACTGCTCTTTGATTTGCCATGCTTTCCATAATTTTGGTATTGTTTTGTGGAGGCTGAAAAATGCTCTTAACATCCTCAAAGTTATGGATTCTAAAGTCTCTCATATCTTTAGTGGGTAATGGATGTGCCATGGTTTTGCTAACATTGGTCTTGTTAATAGATTTGATTTTCTATGCTTTGATGCTTTACCTTCTCGTGTTAGTGACAATAACCACATCCAAGATATTGTCTGCTTTGAAGTTTGGAACTCCTATCACGGTTTTGCCCCTAAAAGGCACCTACAAGGGTTGGAGAACGAAGATGTATTTAAATTTACTCTAGGCAATGACTCTAAGGGTCGTGTAACTATTGGGCGTACTGAAACAAGGCCTCAAGTCGAGGACTAAGGAGAATGAAGTTTATCTTAGGAACTTCATTTTCGTTTCTATCAGTTTCATTTTCGTTTCTATCAGTTTTATTCTTAAAAAACGCTTTGGAGGCATGAAGGAAAGGAGAAAGGTGTATTTAAATTATCCTGTCCTCAACTCCTAAGCGATATGAAACTATTACATATACCAAAACACTTTCTTTTATTGAATTTTCATGTGGTGATGAGACTTTAAGATGCCAACCTAGTTGGGATGTTAATGTTTTATTGTAATGCCCTTATATGATTTAAATAAATCAAAAACAACGCATGAAATTCAAAAAACTAAATTAATACCTGAGTTCCTTTCCACACCATGGTAATCTTACTGTTTTCTAACTCAATAGAAACTAGACTTCCTTGATAAAAGCTTGTTGGTATGAAGGCAAAAGGAAATCCATGCCAACAAATCCATCTAAGGTCTTTGGAAAGATATTCAAAATCTCCAACAAGTTCTACACCAGAAAGTTGCAGCAACCTAAGTTTCTTCATGTTCATAAAGGCTTTAGTGCTTAGAGATTTTGTATTACTTCTTGGTAACTTCAAAGTCAATCCCTCGATAAATTTTGTTCCCTATAATAGAAAAAAGGAACGGTAAAATATGCATAGCTAAAGATACATAGCAGTTAAAACCCTGATAAAAAAAAAAATCCTTTTTTCTGGGACATAGAAAGAAACAAACAATTCACAACCAAACTAATTTTTAAAATTCTTGTGACAATGAATCGAACAAATGAATGTTAATAACCAACTCATAAATGTGTGCAATGCTTCCATTAGCTTTATATATTTCAAATACTAGAATAATAAATGAAGGTCTTACACTTTCTTTTGATAACACAATCAAGCACATCCTCGTGAAACCATAACCTGCTACGCTCCTCAAGCTCCATTGGTGATTTTGAACGAATAATTTCCCTTCCCATGTCTCGTACCAAATCATGCATTCCAAGTTGGTTCTTATCATCCACGGTTACAAGACTTCGCTCTACCAAGATACGTATCCCATTTTCTGCAAAAAGTCCACAACCATTCAATATATTTATAACATCATTTCGATCCTTTCCTATAAAGAAACATGCTATATCAAGGAATATTCCTTTCTCAGTATCATCACTTAAACCATCATAGCTTATTTTTAACTTCTCATGTACTTCATCATTAGGAATTTTCCTAAGCTTTTCCAATACGCTCTTCCACTCTGTTACCTCCATATCAAATAAATAAGACCCAAGGACTTCAAGAGCAAGTGGCAATCCCACAGAATAAGCAACTATGTTTCTTGAAAGTTCAATAAAACCTTCTTTGGGACTTGCTTGCTTGAATGCATGCCAACTAAAAAGCTCAATAGATTCATCTACATTCATTCCTGTCATTGCAAAAACTTGGTCGACTCCTTTCCCTCTAAGTAAATGTATGTCTTTGGTTGTGATGATTATTCTACTCCCCGAACCAAACCATTCACGATCTCCACACAAAGCATGTAATTGTTGTAATTTATTTACATCATCAAGTATAAGAAGTATCCTTTTATGGCAAAGTCTTTCTCTTAATATAATTTTTCCTGTTTCAATGTTATGTATCCTTGTATTGTTTTCTTTGTGGATATCGAATAGAAGTTGTTCTTGTAAACAAACGTGGCCAGCTTCTTGCCGCCAAACCTCCCTAATATCCGCTAGGAAACTCCTTCCCTCAAAATTACGGCCAATCTTATTGTAAATTGCTTTTCCAATAGTTGTTTTACCAATGCCTCCCATCCCCCATACCCCAAGTAGTAGAACATCGTTTGATTGTTTTTGTTCTAGCAATTGAACCATTTCTTGCACTCGAGATTCTACTCCGACTAGTTTACTGGCAACAAACAACTCTGTCTTGTCCAACAAACTTGTAACATTTTTAACAATATTTTTCACAGCTTCGCTTTCATTCCTACAACAAAAAGCCATGCTATATGCATCAAAATAAAAGGAAAATTTGAGTAAGAAGTTATACTTGTACAAATGTGTGTTGTTTCTTTCATCTAATGCACTATTTTGATTTTTAAGAACTATTTTGTAGCATGTGTCGATAACTATCCTTTAGAATGGGACAAGAAATTTAGTGGGGAAAAATCTAGAGCGACACAACTGAGAATGTAAGTAATCGAAAACTAAAGTGAAACGGATTATTTTTTGAATAGTTCGTAGAAATTACTTCTCTTGAAACATTTTTATCCCTATTTTTTTGTTTTATAAAAACAAATCCATTTATGAACATGAAACAAGCATGATCATGTTCTTGGTACTTTAACCAATGTTTGTTTGATTTCTTGAAAATACAGCTAAGTAAACAAGAACTATTATATCATCAAACCATTAGTATTAATTTCTAATTAATTATAAATATTATTTCATATGAATTTTCAAGTTTATATTTTCTATCAGCACTCATTTACCATAATTATTATTACATTGTCATTTATATTTCCTCTGGTTTCATCTTTTGAATAGTTATCTTTCTACAAGATTCTTTATACATGACCTCTGAATGGTAAAATTAACGAGGAAAAGAACTGCAGTGAAAAGGCTGATTTAAAAGGTTATCAAAATTTAAAACTTGTGCATTTATGATATTGTGATACATAAAACTTTGAACTATACAGTAATAGTATTTCACTGAAAAAATAATTAGAGAAAGTAGAAGTGTTTCATCACCTAGAATTGAGGATTACAATCCCGGAGATGGCAGCAGCCTCACGAAGTGCGTCCCTAGCATGCTTCATGTGGTACTTGATCTCATCATCCGTTATTCCTCTTCATACATATTATGAATTTCTGTTAGTTTTAGAGACAATGTTTAGTAAAAACGGGAGAAAGTAGGGGTTTCATTACCTGTAATGCTGGACTACCAATGTCGAGATGCCAACAGCCTTATAAAGTGCCATTCTCCAATGTTTCACAAGGCTCTCTATGCGGTTGTAAGACTTCAGCATTTTGATACTTCTATACACATTAAGAATTTACTAAATGTTAGTGCAAGAGGCAATGTTAAGTAAAACATGAAACCACAAAGTGTTTCAATTATCTCTCGGAGAGGAGTGGTAAGAGAATCTCTTTGACACTCTTTCTAACCTTCTTTTCACTATTTGTTCAAATTGATTAGAACTTGCTATTTTAGATAGGTTTAATTTCTAAATCATGAAAATGGTTCATAAACTGAGAGAAAATGTAAGGACTGAGTTAAATTGTTTGCGTAGAAATGGTTTAAATGAGATGAAGTACGAATATTTTATTAAAGTTGTTAGATATATTACGTCTATTGTTTATTAGGAAAAATAGACATCGTTTGATATTGTAGATATGGTTAATATTGTTTATTACAATATCTTCTATTTATCATATTTATGTTTGATTGTCATATTATATCACTCTTTATTATAAATACATTCACCTTATGTGTATTTTAGACACAAGAGAAATTAAACCTATATAGTTTTTCTCAATATTCAACATAAAGATTATGTAAGTTAATTATTCAACTTTAATTTCATATAAACCATTATCTTCCTAAAATCATTTTCCTCTGCCTTCTCTCTAAATTTCTAAAATAGTCATTCATCTTATCATATAGATTTAACTTTAAGTCCACCTTAGAGATCCTAGAGAAGAGTAGAGTACTCACTACTACAAAAACTCATATTTCCTACCAATTTTGTTTTGATTTTTTTTTGTAGGAAATACTTATAAATTTTGTTATGAAAAAAAAATTTGTAGGAAATTCCTGCCAATTCTTTTGCAAAATATTTTGTATAAAACACTTTTCGCAACAAATTTTGTAGAAAATACTTGCGAATTCTATAATTTTGTAGGAAATAATTACCCACGAAGGAATTATCTGTCAATTAAAATTCTTAGAAAAAATAACAGGAAAAAGTCTTTTCTTGCAAATTTTTTTAACAAATTTATAAGAAAATTCGCATGTAATATGAGATGTTTTAGTAGTGACTTTTGTCCAATCAAATGTCCAATCAAATGTCACTATTAATTAAGTAAGAATATTCATAAAGTATGAAGCGTTTCTATTACCTTGGATCTAAGTCTACAACTCCTGAGCTCTGAACAACCACAGAAAGTGCCTCTTTCCAACGCTTCAGGGGCTTGTTTACCCTTTCAAACTTACATTCATGTTGTGAATTTAAAAAATGTTATTCTTAGAGACAATGCGCTGTAAAAATCAAAGGAAGCAGAGAGCGCTTCGTTGCCTGGCACATAGGATTTCAGTCGTTGAGAAACCACCAGTCTCACCAAGTGTCGTCCTCCAACGCTGCTTCCAATCCAGCACCTTTTCTTCTTCCTCTGCCGAAATCTTGCTCAAAAGGCGTTGAAATGCTTTCCCAAAGTCTCCTGTTTAATGACGGACTTTAGATGGATCAACGTCATAGAACACTGGTATCACCACTTGCCCTATGATTCTGTGACACTCCATTATTTTCTCTAACTCTTTCAAACACCACCACGACTCTGCATAATTTTTCGAGAAAACAACAACAGATATTCGAGACTCTTCGATCGCTAACCGTAGAGAGGGTGAAATTTGCTTTCCCCGTGGAAGTGACTCGTCATCCTTGAAAACAACGATTCCTGCATTCTGAAGAGCCGTGTAGAGATGCGAAGTGAAAGAAGCACGTGTGTCTTCCCCTCTGAAACTCAAAAACACTTCAAAGTTTCTGCTGCCCATTTCCTGGTACCGATCACGAAGAAAGTCCATTTCCATCTCGTCATCGCCATCTGACAGAGACATTGAAGAGTTGAGAGTTCTTTGTTTGCGAAGCACGAAAATAAAGCCTTAGAGAAATGCTTTGGAGCAAATCACAGCCATTTTTCTCGTTGGGTCAAAGTTCTGACTGACAACACCATAATGACGACAAACAATTGCCGAAAAATTTGCCGCGTGAACTTTTAAATGAATATTTTAACACTTAAAAAATAAAAGAAATATTCGTAGTCATACTTTTACGCTAAATCTTGTCAACTTTAGAGGTTTTTTATTTTTTTCATTATTAAAGTTTTAAATATGTTTGTAGTTTAAAAACATATTTATTTTCTAAATAAATAAATGGTAAATTTAGTGTAGTTAACATTTATTCTGGTATAATAAATATATTTAAATTCATTAATTTTATTTAATTATTATTCATGATTAATAGTTAAGAGTCCAATTCTTGTATGGAACCAACGTCTGCCTATCCTCCTCGAGATATTCATCCGTGGGTTACCTGCCAGTATTCTGATGTTCAAGTCAGCATACTTTGAAATAGTGTGTACACTAAAATTAAATTAAGACTAGTCCTTTTACCTTTGGACCATGAACCTTATTTTATACTACCTAACTTTGGTTCTAGGTTTATTATCTTTCATAAATACTAATAAACATCATGAATACCTTATTGTAACTGTCCAAGATCTGAATGCACTATTATATTTCCATGTCTCGCTGAGATTCGGCGTTCATGCTTGTATATCCTCGCACTAGGTCAAGGTGTGTCTGCCCTTTACTAGATCGAGATGCACTCAACCTTTATGGTCTAAGATGTACTCGGTCTCCCTAGGCCGAAATGTTCCTGACCCTTCGCTACACCCAGTCACTCACTCCTTCCACCATCAACTTAGGTCCTCCATATCCCAAAACGAACCAACTATATCTTGGGCCGACTATATCCCGTTTTCCTTCTACGCTATCAACATCGTTTTCTCATGTCGCACTGGACCGAGTACATTTTGGCTTGCCTATACAAGTCCAATTTTCTACATTGAAAGATTAATTAATGATTATATATTAATTTTACCTTCCTGGCCTTTCGCTACACCCAGTCACTCCTTCCACCATCAACTTAGGTCCTCCATATGCCAAAACGAGCCAACTATATCTTGGGCCCACTGTATCTTGTTTTCCTTCTACGCTATCAACATCGTTTCCTCATGTCCCATTCGACCGAGTACATTTTGGCTTCCCTATACAAGTCCAATTTTCAACATTGAAAGATTAATTAATAATTATATATTATTTTAAATTATAAGAGATTACATACTTTAAAATTATTTTAAATATTAAAATAATTTTAAACCTAAAAAATTTAAATTTAAATTATGACTTTTTATTATAATGAAAATATATATTAATGTTTATTATATCAAAGAGATGTTGCAGTTTCATATGTAAAACCTCGATAATATTCACGTATGTACATTTTAATATTTATTATATATATTTTATAAGGTTAAAACTAAAGTAAAAAATAATATCATAAAATTTTAATGTCAACAAATTTCTTTTTCATCGTAAAGAAAATAAAAATAAAGGAAAAAAACAATCGATATATATATATATATATATATGATGAGTCCATGACTCCCCATGAAGATAATAAGCAGTGGCGAATCTTGACCAAAAGTGTCAGAGAGGTCAAAGTAATATAATTTTGAGATCATTATATTCGATCATTAGTATAATGCTTTAAAAAATGACTTCTCTAACTGAACATCTTTTATCATTAGTATAATGCTTCAAAATATAATATGTGAAGACATAGAATCTATCTTGTTTTAGTCAATAATTTCTTTTTCATCACTCTTAAACGACCGTTCTTTATCAATATACATTTTTTGTAAATAATACTAAAAAATAATTGATCATAATCTAATAAAAAATTAAGACACGTAATTATTAAAAGAAAAATATATTCACTATTATTTTTTTCTATATTCATAAAAAAAAATGAATATACAAAAAGCTCACGAGATAAAAAAAATAATATTTTCATTATCAAGTAAGACAAGAGACGGGTAAAGAAGAGGATAAATAAGAAATATAATGAGTTTATGTCTAACTTTTTTTTCTTTAAAAACAAAAAGATGACATATGAGAGCGAGAGATTATTACAATTTGTGAAAAATTAAAAAGACAATGAAAAGGAAAATAAAAATTATGTTAATAAATATTTGGTTTAATTACTCCTTTGATTCATGCTTTCGTTTAAAAATGTTAAGTCGGTCCTCCAATTTTTTTTTAATTCGGTCATTTACGATAAATTTTGTTAAATTCCTCGAAACAGATTAATGATCTTTTCAATAAAATTAAGACTCTTAATATGGATGATTTACTTTGTTGGTATAATTAACTTAATCCTAGTATCAATTTTTAAATAAAAATAGGGACGAAAAGAAAAATTAAACCTTAATATTTTTATTTTTTATTATATTTATTTTTATATTTTATTATGTATTTACATTAAATGTTATGATTAAATAAAAGAAATAAAAAATAATCTATTTTTTAATTTCTAATATATATTACCTACAATTTAAAAATTTTAAAAAATTTAATAAATTTCAAATATATATATATATATATATATATATATATATATATATATATATATAAATAAAAAAAAAATAATTT
>Ga0099822_1011106_pt1 | contig 11043 bp, 5 predicted proteins | sample CowpeawhiteBW_FD_76839 | JGI IMG/M metagenome (GOLD analysis project Ga0099822, IMG submission 76839) | Root nodule microbial communities of legume samples collected from California USA - Cow pea white BW | ecosystem: Host-associated > Plants > Roots > Nodule | place: USA: California | collected... | reverse complement strand
TTAGATGGATGCTTGAAAGTTGAAGAGGCATGCTCACTCTTTAGGTGGTGAATATTATCAGAACCCAAACCACACCATTAAAAAATGAAACAGAGATGGAGAAACATGACCTCACGCTAGTAGTGACAGGGGAAAACGGTCATCATCGACGCAACGACAACAGAACGCGAGATCCTATGTTGGCCTGGAGTGACGATAGTCCGACGATCTACGACGATGAGCGAGAGGGGAGGGGGCAATTTACTCCGAGTAAGAGAGACGAAGCAAACCCAAAAGCCATTTTCTTTCTAATGAAACCCTAGTCACTTCTTTTTCTCCGAGTCTCGGTTCCAATTGTGTGTATGAAAACAAAAGATGACGGTGAGAGGCAGGAACGATTTTCTCTAAGCAAGACACACGAAACAAACTCAAAATCTAGTCCCTTTTTTTCTCCCGATTTAAGTTCCAACGCGTATTCAATGCCACATCAGCAATTAAAATAATAAATCAAAATTCTTTTCAAAATTCCACCTACTAGTGACACGTAAGGGAATAAAAAAAGTAGTAACTTTTAGGAGTCAGTTTATCGTGAACTTTTAAACCAACATAACCTCACAAAAATATAAGAGCATTAAAAGAAAAACTGAGAAATAATTAAAAGCTTCAAATGTTTATAAAGAGGCTTAACAAATATCATATACTCAAATTGAATCCCAGATTATGGTCATTACAATCATGACAATATTTTATATCATTAAACTGACTAAATAAAGCATATTTTACTTTAAATTTATGTGGACTTAGTAGATAATCTTGCTTAGTTATATCTCGAAAAAGTTGTTCCTGTACATGAACTTTATTATAGTAATAATTTTATTATTACTAAGACGTAGAGGGTGAACATAATTAAGGAATGTAAGATGATATTTAAGTGTGTTCATTCATTTTAATTAAGGTACGAGGCTACGGAGCTATCCTGATAATATAACATGTTTGTTGAACCAACCACAAAAACTAATAGGCAATTAAGAAGACAATATCGAAAATAAACTGTTTTTTTCTTGCTACATAATTAACAATGTTACAAGGAAAAAATTCTCAAAAGTTAGAAAGGAAAGACTATAAATAACTCAATGACAGCCAAGAATAGAGGTGTCAATTTAGCCACTAACCCACGGGCCAGCCTTGACCCACTCTTCATAAAGCCCCTGTTAGGGGGCTCCCAAATGAGGGGGCAAAAAAAAAGTCCCAACCCCCAAAGCTCCCTCTCTAGTGGGTTAGGGCTAGGGCTAAGGTGGGTTAGCCCCCAAATAATACTACATTAAGAAAGAGTCAAAGATCAAGTCGAGCGACCCAGACGGACTCGACGATCCAGACGGGCTCGATAACCCGGACGGGTAGAATGACCAGGACGGGCCCGATGACAAGGATGGGCCCGACGACCAAGATGGGCCCGACAACCCGGACAGGCCCGACGAGCCAAACGGGCCCAACCACCCGGACGGGCCGAACGATCCTAACGCGCCCAAAGACCCGAACAGGCCGATGATCCAGATAGGCCCAACAAGCCGAACGGGCCCGACGACCCACATGAGCCCGACGACCCAGACGGGCCTGACGACCCAAACAGGCCCGATGATCTAGACAGGCCCAACGACTCGAACGGGCCTGCAACCCGGATGGGGCCGACGATCCAAACGCGCCGGACAACACGAACGGGCTTGACGAGCAAGATGGGACCGACGACCCGGACGGACCCTACGACCTAGACGGGCCCCACCACCCAGACTTGCCCAACGATCCTAACGGACCCGAAGACCCGAACGGACACAACGACCCAAACGGGCCCTATGATCCAGACAGGCCAAACGACTCGATCGAGCCCGATGACCCGGATGGGCCCAACGACACAAACAAGCCCGACTACCCGGACTAGCGATGACCCGGACGAGCGCGATAACCTAAACGAGCCCGATGACAAGGACGGAACCAACGACCCAGAAGGGCTCGATGACCTAAACGGGCCCAAAGACCCAAACAAGTCCGAAAACCCAAACGGGGCCAATGACCCGGACGATCCCGATGATCCAGACAGGTCGAACGACCCAAACGAGCCAGACGACCCGGACAGGAACGACGACCCGAACTGGTCCGAAGAGCCAAACGAACCCATCTACCCGAACGGGCCCATTCGCGTGAACAAGCCTAATGATCCAAACAAGCCTAACGACTCGAACGAGCCTGACAACCCAGATGGCTCAACAACACGGACAGGCCTAATCAAGTCGTTGGGCATGTCTAGATCATCAGACCTAATCGCGTCGTTGGGCCTGTCTAAATCATCGAGTCTGTACGGGTCGTCGGTCTTGTCCGATTCTTTGGGCCCTTTCGGGTCATTCGGCCTGTTTGGATCATCAGGCGAGTATGGGTCGTTGGGCCCATTTGGGTCATCTGGGTCGTCGGACCCGTTCGGATTTTTGGGCACGTCTGCGTTATTGGACCCGTCCGGGTTGTTGGGCCCGTTTAGGTTGTCGGGCCCCTCCATGTCGTTGTCGGGTTGTCAAGGTTGTCCGTGTCGTTGGGCCCGTCAGGGTCATCGGGTTCGTCCAGGTTGTCGAGCCCATTCAGGTCGTGGGGTCATCCAGGTCGTCGGGTTCGTCCAGGTCGTTGGATTCGTCCGAGTTGTTAGGCCCGTTAAGGTCGTCGGGCCCGTCCAAGTTGTTGGGCTCGTCCGTGTAATATGGCATGTCCGGGTCATCAAGCCCGTCCGGTTTGTCGGGCCCATTCAAGTCGTCGAGTTCATCTGGGTTTTCGGGTTCGTCCTGATTGTCGGGCACACTCAGGTAGTCGGGCCCGTCCGGGTCATCTGGTCCATATAGGTCGTGTGGCCCTTTAGGGTCGTTGGGCATGTTTGGGTCATTGGTTCCGTTCGGGTTGTCGGGCCCGTCCTGGTCGTCGGGCCCGTTCAGATCGTTGGGCCTGTTCGGGTGGTTGGGTCCGTCTGGGTTGTCGGGCCCGTCTAGGTCGTATGGGCCGTTTGGGTCGTCGGGACCATCCGGCTCGTTGGGCCCATTCGGCTATTTTAGCCCGTCTAGGTTGTCGGGCCGGTTTAGGCCGTAGGACCCCTCCGGGTCTTCGGGTCCATACAGGTCGTCGGGCTTGTTTGGGTCGTGGGGCCCGTTCGGTTCGTCGGGCCGGTCTGGGTTGTCAAGTCCGTTCGGGTCGTCAAGCCCGTTCATGTCGTCGGGCCCGTTCGTATTTTCGGGTTTTTTCGGGTTGTCAAGCTCGTCCGGGTCGTCGGGCCCGTTCGGGTCGTCCGAGTCGTCGGGCCCTTTCGGGTCGTTGGGCTTGTTTTGATCATCGGGCCCGTTCGAGTCGTCGTTCTTGTCGAGGTCGTCGGGCAGGTCTGGGTGACCTATTCGGGTTGTCGTGCTTGTCCAGTTCTTTGGGCTTGTCCCACAAATAGTAATATACTTTAGAAAATAATATATTTTTCATGTGCAAGATGAAAGCCCATGGGTTGGCCCTAGCCCATAGGGCTTTTGTAGGGTTTTTGGCCCAATGGGCTTCTTTGTTGGGGGCTTTTTTTCAATGTGGACTTTTTTGGCCCTTGCCCATATGGGCCAGGGCCAAACCCTATGGGCTGGGTTAAATTGACACCTCTAGCCAAGAAGGTAATAATGCTCGCATCAAGAAACAGGGTAAAATAAACACTAAAATTTTTAACTATAAACTACTATAGACCAGACCGAAGTCGACAAAATTTATATCAGAGCCAACTCGACCAAATTCAGCCAAATATCGATCGGGGACGACTTAATCGAATTTAGACCTAGGCCGACACGACCGAATACAACCATACTGTTGAAAATATAACAAATATCAAGTATAAAATATTTAGAATATCTCACTTCTAATATCAAATAATAACTAATTTCTAAAACTGAAACATATCTATAAAATTGAAATATTTTCTGAAATCTAATTTAAATAAGAAAGATATTAAGTAATATTCTCAATATTTCTCCTTGCTTAATATTTGTTTATTTAAATTTCGTATCTTCAGATTTGATTCTCCATCTTTTGATGCTTGATTTTCTCCTCTTTTTGTGCTTGTAATATTTGTTTTTCTCTTTCTTCCATGACATCATATCTTTCTTCAATTTGACATCATCCTTTATATTTCTTCTTATGTCAACATCATCTTCTTTTTCTTTGTCCGATGTGGATTTCATTGTAGTGACATTGAAACTTTTGTGAATATTAGTATCAACATCATCTTCTTTTTCTTTCTTCACTTGGACATCTACTTTCTTCCAGAGATATTTATCTCTTGATTTTAATACTTCTTTCATACTCATTTTATTTGTAGCACATTCCTTCTTCATGAAATCCAACGCAAATCTTTTGTCTTTCTAAAGTTCAATGGCTTACTTTTTTTTTTGCCTTGCTCAATGCTTCAGAAAGAGGGATCGCATAAACATATAGCGAGTGTAGTTTACGGAACGAAAAAGCCTACAATGGGATTATTGATTAACAATAAGCTAGCCACACACTGTAGATTGATTGAAAGACGGATACTATAGGCATTGAGAATTGCTTATAGAGAAGACTGACTACTGGTGTGGAAGATGAGTTGTGCTGTTAATAAAGATTCTCTTACGCAATTCAGTCATTAACAACGCTTATCCTGCATCCTGGACTATTCCTAATGTTCTTGCTGGGAAACCGTAGGTAGCCTATATGCTATAAATTCTAAGTTAGAGCGAGGACCGAAGGGATGGAAGAGGCACGATAGTGAAGACCAATCCATCTCAATTACAAAAAACATTGCATTGGACATGCAACCCAAAAAGATCGAAAGACTGCATCAAGTGGTAGCTTATTTGTTGTTGCTGGTGCTACTGGAGGTTCTGGGTCTCACTTACGAACATCAGAATCTTTCAATCCCAAACATAAAAATATAGATCACTAACATCCGCCTCTTCCTAACGATCACGAAAGACAAAACTCTGATCACCACTAACACTAGGATCCCTACTTGAAGTAAATTCTGGATCTTACTCCCGATAACAAAGATCAGAATCTCTATTACCAGCATCCATAACTGCATAGCATCATAATCTCACTATCGATCTGTAGTTGGCCAGCAACATAGGCTAGGCACCATAGAACATGCCACAGTGCATGCCATAGCGATGATGACCACCATAGTAGTTGATAGGCATATTAGTTTTAGTCACCTTTTTCCAAGTCTTCCTACTCGTTGATCAATTTATATTGCTTCAGCTCCCGTTCCTTCCCGAGCATCTACACCCGCCGCTTTGGTTCTTCATGTTGTTTGCTTCCAGCTTGTATCATTCAACCTGTGTAAACCACTCTTTAAAGTAAAGAAAGGGGTACCACTTTCATAAGCCACTGTCAACCACTGTAATTAAAGTTGTATCATTCAACCCTTAACGATGAAGATTGGCATAGCATAATGTCAAATTTAGGATTTAAGATCCGAAGACAAGGTGGAGATTTTTGTTACTTTTGGTCATGGAGTGGTGATCAAGAACACGGTTTGTTACTTGGAAATGGAGCCTTCCCCTGAGCCAAAGGAGAATGCCTTGAATAGATTCATTAAGAAAATTTGAATGTGTGACTTCGGGTAATTACTTAGACATTTAAGTAATTATTAGTAATAGCTGCTTTTGAATTGACAGACTGAAGAAGCGTTTTATTCACCTTCACCACATCAAAATCCTTGGCTATACAGGACCAATGGTCACCTCATATATAATTACTAATACTATATACGGAGCAGTAAATTACTTATTATACATTTATTACGATGTGATAATCTAATCTAAGAGTGATTTGAATGGCGAACGATTTAACATGATCAGACTATGTGAATACTTGCCACTTCATCTTCTTTCATCATTCGCACTTAAGAACATTGTTTAAAATATATTATACACTCTGAATGAGTCCCAACTGCTGCTAAGATTAAACCATATACTTAACTTTATGAGGTAACAATTAGATGCATCTATCCAACTATATATGTGCACAATATGACTATTTACCAATGAAAATTTCCCTGTCAAAATCAAAAGATATTTGCATTTCACAAAGATAATAATAAAACATTAAGAATTCCCACTTACGTGTAACCTTTTCTGGTCGTACACCTTATCATCATTATACTTAACTACAAAAATTACCCAAATATTTTTCTTTAAAATATTTTAGAATCAATATGATTTGCAAATGTGAGCCCTACGAATACCCTAAGTTCGATAATTAAAATTGTTGTTAGACTACCTATTATCCACAACGTATTTTCTGGTTATGCTGTATTGTTTAGCAACCATATTGCCTATCATAAAGGATATGAACTCTTTGACAAGATTTTAGGAACAATTCAAATAAGAGTTATGAAAGTCATTTAGTGAAGTTGGACGAGTTTTGTTTCTTATTTAAAACACCTTCCTTTTGTTTCCAACCCTCCTCTCTTTTCTATTTGATTACGCATAGTACTAGAAATCAAGCATACAAAAGATTAATAAACCCTAAATTAATTGAACAAATTTTCAATACTTCAAATAATAGAATGCAGAAATGTACCTAATCATTCAACTGTAAAACCCCATCATCAATAAAGGATCCATCTTTTTGGAAGTGCGTGTGAGATGATATTGCTCTCTTTCGGGTAGGTTATTCCAAAATGTGACTATAATTTTACATCATCATAAAAACTGACTAATGGGATATTAGTTTTATATTCTTACCAAAAAAGAGAAGAGACCTCTCAATAGAGGTTACTGAATTCAACTCCATCACAGACTGTTTACAAAACAATCCAACCATCATGGACAATTCATCAGAAATCTAATATATGTATTATCCATAAATTAATAACAATTATGCAATGTAATTGATATTAACAAATAATATAATTTATTGATGAATGTTAATTCATAACAATAATAAATTACAGAATAATAATTTTATATAATAAAATTATAAATACAACATTCTCGAATTTGGATAACATTAATAAAAAAATAAATTATACCAATTATTGTACAATACAACCACAAATACCAAATAAGAAATATAAACATGAATTGCAAAGATAATATCTGATAAGGATACATAACATATGCCTAAATTTCATAAATAATGGATAATAAATAAAATTAAAACAAACATAATAAATATGTGATCCCAAAATGGTTCATCCATTTTATATGCTGACAGAGATGTAATGAAATTGACATCATTGATAAATTTACATCTCATGAAAATCATAGTAGTATAAAGTGTAAATCTCAGACTCTCACTAATCCAGTATATCAAAAAAACTTAACAACACTATATGTTCAATCTGGGTCTGAAAATCCAAAACTTTCTCCCTAACAAACAAAAAATTTTATATCGAAAAAGCTTTGAGCGAGTAGAACTTCTATTGTTTTGAGAGAAATGGACAGCAACAGTATTGTCAAAATATATTATAAGTGGCCTAGAAATACTTTCAACAATTTGAAAGTCAGAAATCAAATTTTGAAGCCACATAGCATGACAAGTGTTTCATAACAAGCAATATATTGCTTCCATGGTATGCGTAATTGTAAGAGTTTGTTTAGCACTCTCCAAAAAATAGCTTCTCCTGCCATCATAAAACCAAAGCCGAAAGTAGATTTTCAGTATTTAAGGCAACCAACAAAATTAGAATCAAAATAATCAATGACCTAAAGTTTATCAAACTTCTTATAGGTCAACATGTGATCCTTGGTTCCTTACAAATATCTAAAGACCTTTTTAAAGGCTTTCCAATGACCCAAACCTAGGTCGATCAAATATCTCCCTACAACATTAACAGCAAAAGCAATATCAGGACGAGTACAAACCTGAGCATACATTAAACTACCAAAAGCGAAAGCATATGGAACTTTTCCATTCCAACTCTATCATTATCTATCATTTTGAAGATATTGAGATTTAGAGAGTTTGTCACCTTTTTAACAAGTGCAAACAAGAATGCATGTTAAACCTTTTTAGGACTTTATCAATGTATCCTTTATGAGACAATCCAAGAATGCCACATGACTTGTCATGAAAAAATATGAATGCCTAAAACAATAGAGGCATCACCAAGGTCCATCATATTAAAGTGGTTATTTAACAAATATTTTGTTTCAAGCAAAAGTTCAACACTGCTACTAGTAAGAAGAATATGATCAACATATAAGACAAGAATAGTGAATTGACTCTTACTAGTCTTCACGCAAATGCACTTTGAGGCATTTTTCTTAAAGCCAAAAGAAATGACCACTCGGTCAAATTTCAAATAGAAGCTTGTCTCAACCCATAAATAAACTTTTTCAACCTACAAACCAAATGTTTTTTTACCTTATTTAGCAAAGCCATCAAGTTGAACCATATAGACTTCTTCAGGGTGTATTTCAACACCATTATACACAATCGGTTTAGTGTTTGAATTTTTCCATTTCTCACGAGAAGCTCTCTAGACAATAATGGACTCAAGAGTAAGAGCTAGAGGCTCTTCTTCTCTCAAATAAGAGTCCATATTGGTAATTGTCAAATACAAGTCCAAAGATTCTTTCCCTCAAAATTTGTCTCATTCAAAGTTTTGACTGAAGTCAATTGCATAAGCAAAGAAGCCGATATCAAAACGACAAAGAAACATCTAATATGCACAATTATAATGCAATAAAAATTTAATTTTTTTGAATACACGGTCAAACATGCATGCCTATAATACATAACTTTTCATTCATTATGATCCCGCCTAAGGGTTCCGAATCTTAAATAAATAAGAAACATAATTAAGAAATAAATGACAATGCAAACTTGTGTTATAAAGATATCTAAAACTGATAGGGTATACAACAAATAATTAACATAAGATAAAATTCAGCCTACATTGTATCAAAGAAATAAAATAAAATACATTAACAACATACCAATTAGGGACTAAAATTTAATTACAAATCTAACATGCTCTGATACCAATAGTTAGATTATGCATCATAAAGATCAATCATATAAAATATTAAATAATCCTAAATTAATTGAGCAATTTCCCAATATTCCAAAGAGCGAAATGTGGAAGCATACCTTATCATTCACTTGTAAAACCCTAGAATCAATGAAGGATCCATCTTTCTAGAAATGCGTGTGAGACGATAATGTTCTCTTTTCGGTAGGCTATTCCAAAACGTGACTATAATTTTACATAATCATAAAAACTTACTGGTAAGGTATTAGTTTTATATCCTTACCAGCAAAAACTAGGAACATCTCAACAAATTACTAAATTCAAGTCCATCATCGACCATTCACTAAACAATCTAACCCACCATAAACCCGTTCATCAGAAACCTAATATGTATTATCCATAAACTAATAACAATTGTGCAATGTAATTGATACTAACAAATAATATAATTTATTGATGAATGTTAATATATAGCAATAAAATAATAATTTTATATAATACAATTATAAATACAACATTCTCTTCACATTATTTCCGTTTCTCTTTCCCTCATACGTTCCTCTCTCTCTTTTCTCTAATCTTTTCTCCTCCTATCCTCATTTTTCATAATTTAATCACCAATAACTAAAGAGCTAAAGATCTATCCTCACCAATCAAATTTTCAAACAAAGTATTTAGTTACCCTCAAGATTATTTATTTACTTCTTTTTCTTTAATTTGTCATTAGTTTTTTGGGTTAGTTAAGAAAAGTAATCATTTCATTTTGGTTAAACTCATATTAAAATTTTTCTATGTTTGGATAATTTTGCTATGGGTACCTTAATCTTGAATAGTTTGTTTGGATATAGAGTCTCTTGGAGGAAAGGAACTTAATTCCCTCACGGATATTATTTATGTTTTTTTTATAAAATCTTAAGATAGACTATATGGACGTGAAGGTAATTTAGTCGCTAGATTTTGGTTTCTAGGAATTGTATTTTGTTTGAATGTTTAATATTTGAGCTTTGCTAAGTTTTGTTTTATCAATGATTTTTTTAGAATGAGTTGATTTGCATATTTTTTTGTTGAAAAGTTGATGTACTAGTTGGACTATGCATGTTATAGATCTTTAATTGTTGGGCACTCACAATAGCATCCATCCATCAGTGGGGTATTAAGTTTCTTTAGTTTCTTTTAGAAGTAACAATTAGAGGAGATGTAGGAAATACTTATAAATTTTATAATTTTTTCTAAGGATATCCTTAGAAAAAAAGCAGAATAAAGTTTTTTCTTACAACTTTTTTAACAAATTTGCAAGAAAAATTTGATGTAATATGATAATTTTTAGTAATGATCTATTGTTTTCCTTTAAAACCTTAATAAAATACTATTTAAATTTGTGCTTTCATAATAATTTGGTAGTTTTGATAGAGGAATTTTACTAACTAGTGTTCTCAAAGTATTCGATAAAGATAATTAATATAGCTTGAATTTTATAAAAGTGCATAATAATCAAAATATTAGATGAATATTGACTTAATCATTACAAATATAATTTTTCTTTATTTAAAAAATGTATAATTAGTCGCAACGTACCCAGTTTTGTCCCAATATGTCTAAATGGTACCTGCTTTTAACTTTGCATCTACTTAGTACCCAAATTAGTTAATTTGCATCAATGTGGTCCATCCCGTTAAGTTTTCAGAAACGCTGTTAATAGATCAGTGATGTGGCATTGCAGAACGGATACGTGTCAAGGAAAATAATTGTACAGTGGCAATTCGTGGATAACGTGGCATGCCCTATTTGAATTGATTATCCACATTCAAAAAGCCCTAATTTCCAATTCCCATCTTCATCTTCTTCTTCATTTTTTCGCCGGGAAGCTGATTTGTTGCAGGGGTAAGGTGGCGAGTGAAGTGGGAAATGTCGCATGGTTTTAGTCATTTGTGGTCGTCTTGTTCGTGTGGGTCACATAACCACAGCGTTTCTTCTCCTGGTTCTGTATCTGGGTCGTGGGTGGAATACCACATCTCCTTCACATTGGCATAACCCATCTCCTTCAGAATACC
>Ga0099822_1011101_pt1 | contig 11046 bp, 8 predicted proteins | sample CowpeawhiteBW_FD_76839 | JGI IMG/M metagenome (GOLD analysis project Ga0099822, IMG submission 76839) | Root nodule microbial communities of legume samples collected from California USA - Cow pea white BW | ecosystem: Host-associated > Plants > Roots > Nodule | place: USA: California | collected... | reverse complement strand
TATATATATTTATATATATATATATATATATATATATATATATATATATGTATGGTGCTATGCACCTCTTGCAAAATAGATACCATAAACTTTTCCTTTTTGCAACACGAACAATCACCAAGTTTCTGCTAATTTTTTCCACACTCAATTTTCTCTTCTCTAAATAATATACAACTCAAAATTGGATTCCGAAACATTTTTTTTTTTGTTTATTTTAAGAATATCTGAGCTCTTCTTCACGTCGCTTTGTCAATCTCTTCAAACAATATTATCCCAATCGCCAGAAAGACATCAACTTGATGAGAAAACCATCTTTAATGGCCACTTGGTTGGTTAAAATATTGGTCTTTAACCGAGTGATCTTCGCAAACACCATGTAGGTATTAGTGTATTTTATTTCAGCATCTGGAAATTAAGCAAAACCGTGTAGGTCCCATCTGGGCACTCTCCTGATCACATTGACTATGAACATCTAAATAATCGCAATAACACCCAATTTGAGTGGTTGTTGTTTCATTTCATTGCGATGCTATGGTGGCGCGTTATGATGTTTTTCTGTGCTTCAGAGAACCGGACACGGGACACACCTTCACAGGTAACCTCTATGCTGCTTTGCGGCAGGCCAGAATCAGAACCTTCACGGATGCTGGCGAGTTAAAGGGTGGCGACCACATTGGACTTACCATCCTTCAAGCTTTGGAAGCATCAAGAATTTCGATCGTTGTTCTCTCCGAAAACTTTGCGTCTTCCAGGTGGTGCCTTGATGAACTTTTTAAGATCCTAAACTGTATGAAGACAGAGAACCAAGCCGTTCTTCCAATCTTTTACGATGTCGATCCGTCCGATGTAAGGAAACTGCGAGGTAGTTTTGGCACGGCCATGGCTCACCATGAAGCTTCGTTTCGGAAGGAGGACTCTGAGAAAGTAGAAAAGTGGAAGTGGGCTTTGACTGAAGTCGCCAACGTATCAGGATGGTGTTTCAGAAGAGGAAACTGGTATACATGACTAAAATCAAGTCATTTCTTTGCAGATACTTTTTCAAATATGTTTAAATCAACACAAAGGAACAGTGGATATTCCTTGCTAGTTTAAACTTTGACAGAAAAATAAATGCACCTGCTTCTCTTTCTGGACTTTTCTTTCTGTAGGTGTGAATATGAATATGAACTCATCGAAAAGATTGTGCAACATGTGACCTCGGTGGTACCCCGCTACAGCATTTTTCTGAGTTTTAGTGGAGAAGATACACGCTCCTTCACTGGTTTTCTCTACAATGCTTTGAGCCGAAGTGGATACCATACCTTCATCAGTGATGAGGACCAGACTTCACAGTCTAATGTTGGGGTTATAGAAAAATCAAGGCTTTCAATCATTGTCTTTTCTGAAAACTATGCTCGTTCCCCTTCCTGTCTCGATGATCTTCTGAGGATCCTTGAGTGCATGGAGATGGAAAACCAGCTGGTTTGCCCCATCTTTTACGAAGTGTTACCGTCTGATTTGAGGCATCTGAGAAATAGTTATGGTGAAGCCATGGCTGAACATGAAAGTGTGATGGGTAAGGACTCTGAGAAGGTCAAGAAATGGAGGTCAGCTTTGTTTCAAGTCGCCAACTTGAAAGGATGGTACATGAAAACAGGGTACAGTAAATAGTATTTATTATTCTGTCTCTTCTTTTTGCTTATTTTCATGATTGATGTCTGTTTTATTACTGGAAGCAGTAGTTGATAGTAATCACTTGATGCATGCATCGTTGTTGAAAATCTATGAACCTTTGAATTTGACATCCATTTGTTAATTTTTTGTTTATATATGACTTCATCAATCAGGAATCTTGTGGGGAGACACTTTGTGCAGATTAAGGCTTTGATTTTTGCTGTTCGTGTTTTGTTGGGTGGCAATTACTTTGTGCAGATATACTTTGATGAGTGTTAGAATGAAAGTGAAAATTGTAGATGAATGAACTAAATGGCCTTCTACTTTTTGTAGGTACGAATACGAATTTATTGAAAAAATCGTGGAAATAGCCAGCAAAATTTAAAATTTCTGCAACTTGATTCAACTAAGAAATTGCTCTGGTTTCTTCAAGTTGAAGGAAGATTTGAGGAATTGTCCATTCACTAAATTGCTGTGGAAGCCAGAACTGATCAAGTAATTCAACAGATGGTTCTTTCAGCAGTCATTAGCACACAGATTCGTAGCAGTAGCAATGCTTAGAATCAACACTGAGGAAAATTGTCTTTCGTGAATAATGGTTTCACAAAATTTAGAAGAAAACAAATCTTTTACTTTGGATAACCATAAGCATTTTGTTATTTTTCATCTTTTCAGTTATCATATTTGTTATTAGGGAAAGATCATATATATCAGATTCATTGTGCAATATCCAAATAGAGTAAATAAATTTATGCCATATATGATCATCCATCTTGGGATTTTCCTTCATACATAAAGAAAATGACCAAATACTCCAAACATCTAGCTTATTTCAGAAACAGTGTCATAGGTGTAGTTGATGAGTAGAAGAAAGGTTGAGTAGATCAAAAACCATGAATCTTGATCTGGTCCTTCCTAACAAGTGCAGCCTGAATGAGGAAGTGAGAAACGTTTTTGCGCTGATCACCTTGGAGTTGGATAATCTTGCCAAGCTCCTTGTCATGCACAACATTGCCATTGCAGCAGAACTCTTTCTTCAGATCTTTCAGAATCTTCTCATAGCTGAACTCTTTCCTCAGACCTTGCACTGTCGTCAAACTCTTCTTCCCATTCCTCTGCTGTATGCGGATATGCACATACTCCTTCGCCCCGGGGGCATCTCTATCTTTAGCCTCAGCAAATGGGTCGAAACTGTTACTTGTGATCTGAAAAATACCCACTTCAACCATATATATTCACCTGCAAATTTACCACCCACCTGCAACAAAAAATGTACAAAACAACCCATAAGCTTCATGCATGCCATGAGTGGTCTGATAGCATCTGACAACGAATAAAATAGATTTAAGAAAATTTCGTTAGAATAGCCTCTAATCTATGAATCTGATATCATGGTAAGAAGTGACATTCAAATCTAACTCAAGGTCACAAAATCAGTTTATAAGATCAATTTAAATTGATCTAATATCTAGTTGATACGAGACTTCTAATAAAAACAAATCTTAAAACACTACATCATGTAATCATTATTAACGTTAAACACCTCACACTCTTTTCTTTCATGGGATGTATACATACGAGAATCTGAAAAACAAAGATTAAAAGGTCTTTCTTATGGTACAGTGATCACAGTTTTCCTTAGTCTAGAAATAAACTAGTTTAACATGTTATCCATGTACTAGGAAATTGTGTCGATTTCCATGGTTTGTGAATAGTCGTAGACTAGTGAATACATTAAACATAAAGTTGAAACTTTTACATGATCTAACACAATATTTCAGACCATGGTTGTTAAGTTAGGAACTATATGGTTGAAGGAGAGACTAACCTGTGAGAAAAAGGAAGACTTGCAAAGAAAGCAAAAGCGAATTGAGGAGAATAGGTAGTGGTTTGTTATATATATATAGGGGTGCGTGTGATTGTGTAATGAAACTCTTTTAGGACCAACTTTTTTTGCATCATGCAGAACATCTTTTTGTTTTATGCAGTAAGTATTCTATAAATGTTTGTGCCCGTAGATGTTAAGTATTGACTTTCATGGCCAAAAGTGAAATTAAAAATCTTAGTTTTAAGATTTTTTTCAATATTTGGAACTAGTGTAACGGTTCTTGATAGCAGAATATAAAGTGCTTTTTGGTGGATGGAGTATCTTATTCTGGATGAGGTTGATGAGTGGTGGTAATTGAAGGCACAGAATCGCAACATACTTTGTGTGGTAGAGAACGATGGAAAGAAGAATTTACACTCAAATTGCATGCTTTGGAGATTCTGTTCCTTTTTTTGGTCTTATGCTTGGCTTGGTTGAGTGTTATAGATAAGATCTCAATTTGCATTATGTTGAAATATTTCAAAGCCTTTTAGAAAAGGGGAAAAAAATTATTCTAGTCCAATTGATCATATTGCAAAGAAATTCTTTTTTATCATGAGTTGTGCTTGAGATTTCTACCGAATGAAGCATATCATTTAAATTTGAGGTATTTTTTTACGTAAAAAAAATAATATCATGTAATGGTATAAAATATGAACAATAAACTATAAATTCTAAGTGATTGAAACTTAATATACTTTTCAGGACAGATTACATTCAAGTCCCACAAAATTAACTGGTCAGATTAGTTTTCTTACCAGGCTTACATATAGACATTTTCATGAAATTTAATTACGATATATTTCTTCAAGTTTAATTTCTGAATCTCTTTTATAAGTTTCAGTATTTTTGTATGCTTTTTATTTTCTATCACATTTCATTTTGCAACGTGTTAAAAACAGCAACTCGTCATTCTTGTCCCTGTGAGCAAGTAAATAATGGGTGCATTTGTATAAAAATCTGTCAAAAGCTATCTCTATCTTGGTACATGTATGAATTCAAAACACCACGCTGTTCTTGTAAAAGAAAAAAAAAAGACGTCAAACATTGCAATCTTAAAAACTAATACAACTCATTTAAGTCACATCAGCAGTCTATACTGCTAGAAACCAAATCCTCTTGTAATATTTTCAAGCACATTGCTTCCCTTTTCACCATAATACAAATATTTCACTGCCTTCAACAAACGAAAGAGGCTTGCACTTGATTTCTAAACAAAATGGATGTCCCAATAATCTGGTATCTTGACAGAAGCTTTAGATCCTTTTTCATGTACAAACAAGAGTATCGACAGCTTTTGTCTCAATGACTAGGTGAAGAATACCAAGATAAAGAGGAAAATGAACAGAGCCAGCAAACCCAGGATCATCATGATCTGGCCCTTTGCGCTAGCCTTCTTCATGACCATTGCTACTTTTTTCTGATATCATAAACAATGAGAGGCATTCAGCTTTAACATTCAACATTTCCCCCTTATATTATTGCTAATTAATGACAGCAATCAGCCAGATAGATCATAAACATTTTAATGAGATAATGGAAACTAGACGCAGAAACTCACTTGGACAAAATCTAGACGATTAGATGTACTGTCCATCTCATTACCCAGTTCATCAACAATCTTCTCCTGAAACATCAATGTTTTGACAAATTTAGAATGAGAAACTTTTCACACAAACAAAAAGAAGGCATTAGAATTTAGAATACAGCTCTTATTGAAACATTCAAACGAAACACATAACTTAAGTGCAACGGTGTTGTCTAGCTTTCAACTTTTGAAACAAAATAGTAAGAATAAAAGGGAAGCCCAGTTCATGACAAAACTCCCCCCTATTGGGGTTCTGAGATGATAGAAATATGCAGCCTTGACCTGCAAGGGGAGAGGTTGCTTCTGGGATTTAAACCAGTGATCTCCAAGTCACATGGTACAAAACCAGGCATTCCCAATAAGCAAAAATGGTACGATCACAGACAAAAAATATTCTCAGATGCCAAGTATACCTGTGCCACGAGCTCTTCATGTATAGTAAGTCCAACATCTCCAATTCTTTGTACACTTATACTAAGTTCGTCCAACTCCTCATCCTGTCTCCTATGAGCACCAATAGATAAAATATATGTAAAAATTAAAGTAGAAACCAGAGGATGATTGTTTCCCAGACACTTGACCATTAATACCAGCCTTTAGCTGTATTAAGGCTACCTGACACAGTCTTTCCATTCCCCCATTTTCTTTTTCTTCCAAAGGAAAGGAAAAAGGAATCCATCATTTTAGTTGTTATTTCTTATTTGATAGTGATAATAGATTCAAATAAAACTCAAATAATTAGCAACAATGAATTCACACAACAGAAATTTATAATTACAAGAGAACCAGAAGAAGCATATGCTCATGTGTTCACAATTTCTTACGGAGGACCTATGTCTCAAAAAAGCACAGGGAAGGTCCGAGGTGCGGGCAACATCGGTCAATCAAAAATACAATTTAGCATCTTGTATGCACTAAAGAGGCTAGCAAAGAGTTTAATCTAGCGAAAATGTGCACGAAGATGTGCACAAAGCCAACTAAAAGGAGGACAAACGACAAATATTTAATTAAAAGCCATACGTAAAGAGGGAGAAAAGAAGTACTTTATAAGAAGCATCTGCCTATCCGATTCTGATTCTATGAAATCGTCATTATCCTGGGTAGAATATGGGTCAGACCCAGATTGATGAGAATTAGTAAGCCTCATTAATTCCCTGCGCATCCCATTTAGACTGGCATTGTTTGTTATATTTGAGCGTGTTCCTGCTTCCACTGCTTTCTTTGCTGTGCTCACCTAATAATGAACTCCAATCATTCAACAGCATCATACAGATAAAAAGAGAGAGAGAAGGCAATCTAATGTGAGCTACCAATAGAAAAATACCACACCAACAATTGTACATTATGTTGAGAAAAAAAGTAACAGTATTCTCCTAACTCTTAATCAAGTTCAGTAGTTACAGATACCTGGCTACGAGCATCACTGGTCCACCTCCTCCGGTTCTGAAGCTCCACTTCGTCAATGCCATACAAAGAAGGATCTCTAGAGGCCACAGAAATTGCTTTGTCCAATTCATCTACCTTTCTATCAAAAAATCGTATTTCAGCAGTTTGAATAGGTTCTATTGCAAAAGAAACAATAGTCTAAGATGTGTGACAAAGAGAGGATAGACTAGGAGTGTGCTTCTAGAGTTAGAATCAACTTTCTACCTGTTTTCTACTATGACTTTAACAACCATCAAAGATTGAAAATCAAAACATTTTCAACTCACTTCATTTTCACTCCCCTCCTTCCCCTTTCCTAGATTGCCAAAAGGGAAGAGAAAAGTCAAATAGGGGAAAAGGGAGAGAGGTTAATGAAAATTTTGCTCTCCTTGCTTGGATGCCTAAAGAATACAACGGGGAAGAAATGGAGTGATTAAATAAAAATACATGAATATAATACATTTTATTATTAACTAATGAGCTTTAATATTAACAATATAATTTAACAAATATGTTTACATATATTTTGCATCATTGCAATGATCACAGAGTTAAATATTCTTTTGTTTTTATGATAGAAGAATATCGTGTGCATGGCATAAATTACAGCTTTCGACAGAAGCATTTCGGACGGTTAAGTACAAATCCCTCATTTTCCTTCCTACACTAAAAATATCCCAAGTCAAGAAAGAAAGATACTCCTTCCCGCTGACCTAGATTGTACTATAATCCAAACATTCCTCGAATGTCTATCTAATAAAACCCAAACCCAAATTCCTACAATCGATGGTAGCACAATACTGGAAGAATGAATAAAACTCATTTAAAACAAAAATTTACAGGCCAACTAACTTGTCATTGGTTCAACATACACAATTGGTATACCTGCCAATCAATACTTTCACAGCTAGTAAGAACTTCCTTTGAAAGATTAGATCGCTCGCCATCATCATCAGCTTTTTCCCATTGGCGAAATGTAGATTGGAGCTTATCAATCTTACCAGAAAATGAAAATTAATCAGTCAATAAATTACATAACATCTAAAAAAAATTCATGCCGCCATTAACAAAATCCCAACTTCTGTTTTCTGCTACAACTACACATACAACAGTTACAGATCGCAACAGGGTTTTCTTCAAAATCCCAAATTTGCAGACAAAAATAGCATACTCAGATCGATTACTTATGATATTAGAAGCAAAAATATCCCAGTTAATAGTTTCAGCTAAGCTTAACTAAGAGGAATCTCGTAAAATACTGGATCCAGTTGTACGAGTAACAGAGAAATCATGCAGAAATTTCAAGTAGAACGACATGATTTATGAAAAAAATAACAAGTAAAATTAATTTTCAAAATTGAACTTACAGCAAAACCTACTTCATATGGGGAAAAAGAAAATGCTTACAGATTCTTGAATCTCCTCCTTCACAACATAGAATGGATCTTGAGCTGAAGGCATAGTGTACTGGTGTTTCCCAATGCTTCACACTAAACACACGAAAATTGGGGAACAATGACACACTCTGCTTCAAGTTCATGGGTTCTTCCCAAAAATATTTATATGCTACAAAATCTAAAAATAATATATATGTTTTAAATAAATGTAATTAATTGGATGTTTCAAAGCTTTAAGTGGACTTAATGAGTTAAAGGAAAAAAGAAGACATTTGTCAATAATGAAAATGTAAACAAATTTAATTAAAAGACTTTTAACTTGTGGTTATTTTTTCATAAAACTGTCATTTACTTATAAAGTGACGAGTATAATAAATTTGTTGATTTTTAAAATAGTTATAAAAAACTTCATACTTTCAAACTAGTTTGTGAGAAAATTATCCTACTACTGTGTAGCTATAAAACTCAAAATAATTAACATTTTATTTTTGTTAGTATTCGTGGAAGTTGGAAAAGGGCCTTTGCAATATGCTAAAAAGGGTAATTTAAAAAAAATGTTTGAGTAAGAAAAAAAGTCGGTGTGAGTAGTACTTGTCCAGCATTGTATTTGTAATTGGCCCGTACATCAAAGGCCCAACATTGGAACTTGCCCCTCTGCATTATAATCTTCATGTGACTCTTTTACAAACTTGTACTACTTGTATATATATTTGTGTATCTCAAATTTATAATTTTTATTTTTATTATAAATAAAAATGTTTCTTAGCTTATATTAAATATTATACTGTAAAAGTTGCATGAAAAATAAATTTAATCAATCTAATTATTGAATTAAAATTATACATCATGTTAGTTGTGTGTGAATTTATTTAGTATTCGTAATTTTTGATAAAGTTACACTCTTCACTATTTGTATACATATTAAATTTATGGGATAATTTTAGTATCTACTACAAGAAAAAATTCAAAATTTTCTCGGCCAAAATCTGTTCATTACATCCTAAATTTATTTATAGTTATGTTATCTCATGTTCAATATTTATTTGTATTTATAAAAAATATATTTTTTTGACTTACTGATAAGTGAGTTGGATTAAATTAGTCAACTAATTTGTAATACGTCAGACCATACCAAAATAAATGGTTCACTTTGATTAAAATATTTCAGATTTTAAGAAAAAAATGTATTTAAATTGTTTCAATCTCAATTTCTAAATACACATAAATAATACTAATAATCATGTTTATACATTTTACCAATTGATTACTTATATTATCATAATTTTAGAATTGAATAAGCACGAATAAATCACGCGCGGTATAATTAATTGTTTGACGCAAGGATAAAATATGTTTGTTATATCTTGTTGGTATAATATATTTATTATTTCAACGAAGATTTGGGCTAAAAAATAATATTTTTTTATATTATCATTTTATTTCAACTTTTATTATTATTATTATTGAAACGTATCATTATTTAATCTTTGTCACATTATATCCAAACATTGAATAAAAGTAATGTTTGTATTAATTCGCATGTAACATATCCAATCATATATTAATATATTAGCATTAAACGAGCACTAAATATTATGCACATGTAAAGAAAGACCTGAAAATGATGTAGCATTGAGACAAAAGGACATAAATTTTCATCTGATGATCACCATTAACAAGCTGACACCTCAGTCACACTTTCCACTTCCTTGGCAATTATTCTAAACCTAACAATAACTTTCCTACAACCAAAAATCATTCACTTCTGGAAACTCTACAAAAACACAATAAAGATAAATGATATCATTATTACAGTAACTAAATTTTGTTTCTCACCATATTTAACACTGCATGCAAGTAAATTTTTTAACATTAGCAAAATTGTCAAATTTGTGAGAAAGCATTATTACACGATCATGGAGAATGATATTTTAATTCTCATAATTTGACTTATTTTCTATTATGTGACATGGTTTAATATTGAACACTGATTCTTTAAAAAAAATAATGATACATTAATCAACACTCCACGATAAGTTATTGCGTATAAAATAAAACATAAATTGTAGGAGTCAAAATACGATTTTTCGATAAAGAATTGCAAACTAAACTCCTCTGGATTCACGTGGTTAGGCCTACATTCCCATCATTCATGTGTGCATGAGAACTACTTTTGTGTGAAGGTGGGGTTTCTCTCATTCATTACTAAATGAATGTTCTTGTCATCTGTGTAAACTACACTTTGGTCTCAAGAGATTCATTACCATACGCATTTCTTCACCACTCTTCTCTACTCAAACAACCCCACCTAAAAACAAAACACAAAAACTCTTATAGCCACAGTGTGGTATATATTCTAGCTAACTCCAATAATATATCTCTACTACATATAGTATATACACAACTTCACGTAATCCTATAATGTCCACCAACATGTCTGTCACAATAAACTTTTGCAGAAAAGAAAAAGCAAGTCCAAAAAACTCACACTAGTTTCAACTGTTACATTGTTATTACATTGTGCTAAAACCAGTTAAGCAACTTTATTGGTTTCACACAGTGCTGTCACTTTTCCGCCGCCATATCAATACTTGCATGGCTTAGCTTTTAGCAAGAAGATTCTGCTCCAACGGTTGCAGATTCTTTTCATATGATTCCCACTACTTAATGAGTGTTGATTGGGCTAATGCACTCAAAATTTTCTGTTCTGTGTTGGTGATGTATATCTATGTACGTTGAATGTGGATTTCCAATTGCTGCATGTGGGCCATGTTCATCTTCTTCTTCAACACCTCCAACTTCCACGAACCATTTCCTATACGCAGCTTTTTTTTTTTTCAGAACAATAAGATAAAATCTTTGACAGAACATATGTGTTGTGCTGGACAGAACACAGATTATCCGTGTGCCAGTTTTCTTTCTCCTAAAATAGCCTTTTAACTTTTCTGTTTTTTTAATCTTATATACCTTGTATCACTGGTTTATTAGGTTAAGTAATAGTTGTAGTCATCGAGACATTATAGTCTTTTATATATATATATATATATATATATATATATATATATATATATATATATATATATATATATATATATATATATATATATAATAATTTT
>Ga0099822_1011100_pt1 | contig 11046 bp, 4 predicted proteins | sample CowpeawhiteBW_FD_76839 | JGI IMG/M metagenome (GOLD analysis project Ga0099822, IMG submission 76839) | Root nodule microbial communities of legume samples collected from California USA - Cow pea white BW | ecosystem: Host-associated > Plants > Roots > Nodule | place: USA: California | collected... | reverse complement strand
TTTATAAATTAAATATATTATTTTTTATATATTTTTAGTTATATTTATATATATATATATATATATATATATATTTATATATATATATATTTATATATATATATATATATATATATATATATATTTTTTTTTTTGACATATTTTCGGCCAATAATTTGGAATATCATAATTTTGGTTAAATTATCCTCGGTCTATTTTTTTGTCCAATTTTTTCTCTAGTTTTTTTATTCTCAATTTTATCTCAATTTTTAAAAATTAATACAATTTTATTATTTTTGTTAATTTTTTTGAAGCGGAGCAATAACAAAAAAAAATGATCAAATCGTATCATTTTTTTAAAATCGGATCAAATTGAGACTAAAAAAATTGGAAGATCAATTTAATATTTTTGAAAAAAATAAGAACCAAAAGCATAATCCAAAAATTTGTATATAAACTAGTAAAAACATTGTATTTTTTTTGTATGATAATAAAAAATAATAAAATTATAATTATTGTTATTATTATAATTATAAAATTAAATATAAATAATTTTATAATTTTATTATAATTAAATTGTATTTATAATGATTAAGTTTAAAAAAATAATCAAATAAAAAGATGATAAATTAAACAAATGATCACCTAAATAATATTAATAAAATAATTAATTTTATTTTAAAAAATATTTAAAAGGTAAAATTGAAAAATAAATGTGAAAAAAAAGGAATTCCCCTTATTATATATAAATATAGATGTATAGTATAATAAAAAAGTATATAAATTTTCTTTGATTAGATAAGATTGGATAAGAGTTTGAGAAAATTTAATAAAAGATCATGAAGGAAAGCGAAAGGAAACAAATATAAGGACATTATGTCTTCTTTAGCTTAAATTAACGCAAAATTTAGAAACAAGTTATAGATTGTTCGGTACGTTTAATTAAAATATGTTAACCTTATCTTTATTAACCCTTCCTATGTTTTTATCCAAAGAATTGTAAGTATATTAACTGCATATTTTAAAGAAATACGTATACTCTTCTTCAATCCATGCAAATATCTTCAAGTGTTAATGTTCATGTATTTTGTCGCATTAATGATGCTTTAGTTATTAAAACTTATAATTATTTAATAATAATTGGAGAATGACACCATGACATGTATGTTTATGGAACAATAATATAGGGGGAGATTCTCTTTTGAATATGTAGATATCATGTTTTGATTATGATAAAAAACATAATTTCTCATAAACTTATATATATATAAATCTTCCTAACATCCACATTTAGAACCTCTAGCATAACATATACTTTTGTAGTAAGTATGACCATTAAAATTATTATAATATAATAATAAATAAAATAATCAAGTGCAATTTAATTAACTCACAAAAATAAACATATAGATTTCATAAGAAGATATCACTTTTCAAACACATGAATATATCGTATCTCATTAATTACATAGCAACACAATTGTCAATAGTTAATTTTCTTAACTTCATAATACCTAACTAAAGATAAAAACTATATTATTAACGAGAATGGTCAAGAAATTTTGGAAACTCATTGCACTAATTATAACAAGTAATAATTTGAAACATCTATGAATTTCTCACCCCTATGACTTGGATACACAAAAGACCAGTGTTATTATGTTCCTATATCAGTAAAGATTTAACTTTTCAACTGATATCTCACATGCAAAAAGACTAATCATCCATATACAAAAGAAAACATACAAGGGAATTGATAATATATATATATATGAGGGATTTTTGTATGTGATTATTCTAATTTTTAGATTTAAATTATGTCGTTGTTTGATTTTAATCTCACCATCCATCTTCGTTAACAGTAACACTAAATAATGATTTGGAAAATATTCTATAAATCCACATGTAATTTGGTATCATAAAAGGTTATAAAGTAATTTATTATAAAAGTGTGAAGCACAGCGTCAATATATTAAGTTTATTGGTAATAATAGTTATAAAATAGAATAGAAGGAAAAATTTAGTATCACAGAGTGCTGGTAAACGCAACTTTTCTCGTACTGACATATTATAATCGTGAATTAAAGAGTATTTGGACAGAACATTTGTCTTGAATGTTGGAAATTAGAAAGGGACAATAGTGTGTTGATTCTGACCAATTCATTGCATATTAAAGTTGTATGAAAGGATAATTTGGAAGTTTAAATTGTTTTATTTGTTATGAGTTTCAAACTTTGAAAGGGTTTATTAATAAGACATTAAAAAAATGTTAGAAATTAGATCCTATTTAGTGGAGAGCACTACACAAAAATCCATATTCAGTGATTTCATGAATCATCAATTACTTTTGCTAAAAGTTATTCTGGAGCACACTTAAGATCAAAAGTTATAATAATATTTGTCCTATTTTATGTTTTTCCTGTGTGATGACACACTAAGATATTGCAGAGATTTAACTAAAAGTATGTTTTTGTCAGGTTCTGATTAACCAGAAGAAATGTACTTTGATACCATGGAATGCTTTCTTCTAAAAAGAGGTGTAACATTTGAGATAACAAGAAACCAAATTTACCATATATTTGCAACATTGAGGTTGGTTGTTTTATTTGGTTTTAATTAGTATAGGAATGAAATAGTGGATGGATTTGATAGATTTTATCTTTAGATTATAATAATCCTATTTTTTATTGAACTACTAAAAGAATTAAATAAAAATATAATTGAGTTTATTTAATAAAAAATCAATATAATTTACTTATAAAAGTAATACATTTTAAAAAATATTTTGAAATATATTTTAAGCATAATAATTTACAAATTATAAGCTTAATTAATTTTAATTAATTTGTAAATGTGTATTTTTAATTGTGTATTTTTTTTTTTAAATTGTTCTCTTAAATGTTCAAAATGTTTTTTATTTTCGTTTAAGTATTCTCTCAATTTTTTTTTTCTTAAAATGAATTGACCAGCGAGTTTGAGAAGATTAAAAAGGGAAGACGTGAGTTGATCAAAGAATTAGAGACAAAACAAAAGAAAACAATTATGTAATTTTGTTGACAATAAAATCAAACGATAAAATATCAAGATAAAAATAAAAAAATATTTTGAGTACTTAATATAATGAAATTTTTTAATAATAATAACTCAATTAAAAATATTTAATTTTATTGGCTACTTAAAACTTAATTAAATCATATTCAATTGAACTAACAATATCTTCAAAAGTTTGAACCAATATATTAAGTCAATGATGTCTTGGAAAAGGCTCGTGAGAACATGATCGCTAAAAAAATTTAAGAATGAATAACAATTACACTTAGATCAAGAGCTAAATAACAAGTAAATAAGAGACTCCAAGAAGAACACAACAATTGATGATTTATTTCTTATATTCATGGTTGTAAGGCAGATAAATGGAAAATAATGATTTATCTATGTGGTGAGGATGGTTTTCTTCTTTTCCTTTGTAGATAATTTTTCTTTGATGTAAATGATAGTTTTTATGTTGTAAGTGATCATTTATTTGTTGTTAGAATGATTATGGTTTGGAGTGAGGTGTTTAAGGTAAAAATTAAAATACCATTAATATTTTTTTATTGTGTTGTCTTAAGTGATATGTATAAAAAAAAGTTAAATGTGTTTTTTGTCTCTTAACTTTTAACGAAAATTAAACTAATTTAGTCCACTATTGTTAGAAATGCATAAATTTGATCTTTTTAATTGACGTTTCAAATGTGTTTTTCAGGTAACATTGATATGAAAATATGTCAAATAGAATAAATAACTTAAATATTATCATATGAAACGTAATTGAAACGTCAAATAGACTTAACAAACTTTGATTAAAAAGACTAAATTCATATAATTATAAAGTTAGGAAACTAAATTAGTTCAAAGTTTAAAAAATAAATTAATTTTAATTTTTGCTTAAACTTAAAGAATTAAAAACATATTCAATCTTATAAAAAATAGAACACAATTTTATAAGGTCTATGATTAAAGATGATGACATACTATTTTATATGATTGTTTATGACCATTAGTGTCGAATCTCTTTAATACCCAAATCATATTTAGAAAAGAAACAAAGATGTCCACGGTAATAAAACCTCAGCTCGAGAAAGATGGTTAAAAATTCAATTATAAAGAAAAACTAAAATCAAAATTATTTGATTACTTGTATACATTATTTTTTACATTTGTTTTCACTAAATAATATTATTTTACAAACAAGAAAGACAAACAAAAACTAAATATCATATACACACGTCAAAATTTAAAATTATATTTAAAATGATGGTTGAATGTAATATTTTATTTTTCAGCCATGTAAATGGTTTTCATTAGAACAATGATTTAGTTTGGTTTTTTAAAGCCCAGTATTACTTTTTTTATTAATTAACATTATACTGAATCATTATTAGGATTGTTTATAGTATCCAATATTAGAAGGTCAATTTCTCCAAAAAAAGAAGAAGCTTGCATGCAGTAATTAAACTCTAATTTTGTTTGTCTTGGTTTGAAAAGCACCTTTGCATGATTAATTAGCATAACACGTGTGACTTAATGAAGGATCTTTCCCACATGACGCGTGTACATGAAGTTTCATCACAGGAAGTGAAATTTCCTTCTCATTGAGGTTGAATTTGGTGATGAAGTGATGCGTAATTAGGTTGAAAAGACATGAACAATTAACTAATCAATTATTTAATTGTAATATGGAATAGTGATAACACCGGTAATTGTGGTACCCATTGAGTTCAACCTTCTATCGATGCTGCCAAAGCAGGAAATACACTTTTCATGGAAACCTTGCAGGAATAAAACTCTGCAAAAACTGCTTCAAAAATTTTCGTCATTTTCTTTTCCTAATCAATAATACTGTTTTCTTTGAAATAATATATTGATGTATAATTTAAGAGACTATTTGAATGTCTCATTAAAATAGAATTCATGTTATTTTAATCATGGAAATTTGGCTGAAAATGAGGGGAAACAACCTTTCTCTAATATTTGTTTCTATAAATAGTCAAACATTCATACTCATCAAACCCTACCTACTCCAAAACAAGACATTCCCTTCTTAGAAAGTTGAATAGAAAAGATGATGCAGCAAGAGGATATGCAGTCACCATGGTCATTCTTTGAAGACATGAACTCAACTTTTGAATCAGGTGTTGAGTCCTATGGCTTCACTGTGTATGACCATGTTGGTGATTGTGGATCCTATGGCTTCACTGTGGATGATTGTGGAGCCTATGGTTTCACTGTGGATGACCATGTTGGTGACTGTGGACTCAATACACTGTTGAGCACTCTAGAGGATTATTCCACTTCTGAAATTTGTTCCATACCCTTTTCTTCCAACCCTTTATTTTTTTCCAATGATCATGTTCACACCCAATACCCAATCAATGAAGAAACCGGGCAACTTCCATCACTCATGGAATTGGATGATTTTGATTCCATTCTGGATACTGAAATTGTTAGTATTGAAGGTCATGGATACCTAAGGGAGAGTGAAGGGAGCTTCTTTCCCCCACAGAATTTTTCAAGTGAGGTGGAAAATGCTTGGAGTCCTACCCCTTCTGTGAGGTCAGAGTTGTCCACAAATCAAGCATCACTATTGACTTTACCCCACCAAAACATGGAAATTGAAAACCAAGTGAGTCTTCCACACTTGCTAGAGGCACATGGAGAGGCCTTGGAGCAAGGACAAAAATCACTAGCAGAAGTGATTTTGAGGTGCATGAGCCAGAAAGCTAGTCCACTAGGTGAGTCTCTAGAGCGCCTTGTGTTCTACTTGTCTCAGAGCATGACCAATCATGGAGACTATCTCAAAGGTGAGGCCTTCAAGAACTTTGAGGCTGCTTTGAGGGCACTCTATCAAGGTCTCCCAATTGGGAAAGTTGCTCACTTTGCAGCCGTTTCTGCAATTCTTGAAGCCATGCCACAAGATTGTAACAGTGTACACATAGTGGACTCTTGTGTTGGACATGGGTTTCAATGGGTTCCAATGATTGAGGCTATTGCACACATGAACAAAACAGTGAAACTGACATCAATTAAATGGGATGGTGATGGTGAGGGTCTTGAGTGTTTTTCTAGTTTATCAAATTTTGAGGAAACTAGAAAGCAGCTCTGTGAGCATGCCAAATCCTGTGGTTTGAAGTTGAAGGTAGAGGAGAAAGGAGTGAAGGAACTTGTTGCTGAGATTAAGAAAATGAACAAAAGGGGTGGGAGAGGTGAGTTTTTGGCCTTCAATTCCATGATTGGTCTTCCACACATGGGAAGAGAAAGTAGCAGAAGACAAGCCTTAGAGTTTCTAAGGGTAGCTGAAGATTTGATCAACACCTCTGGCAATAGGGGGATTATAACTTTTGGGGATGGAAGTGCTTATGAGAAAGTGAAAAACAACTTGAATTTCAGGTCATTCTTTAAAGCACATTTGGAGCATTACCAAACCTTGTTAGAAGCAATTGAATCACATTTCCCAACTCGTTTCTCAGAAGCAAGAATCGCCATGGAGCAACTGTTTTTGCAACCTTGTATTTCCTCTATTGATTGGTTACAAACATGGGAAGAGATGCACAGTGATGGCCCTGTTGAGGCTGAAATTAGCTTTAAGGGTTGCCAATTAAGCAAAAATATTTTGATGGAAATCAGAGAAGTGTTGAGAGGAAGTGAAGGCTCATATCAAGCAAGGATTGAAGGACAAAATGACAATGAACTAGTTTTGGAGTACAAAGGATCTCAGCTCTTAAGATTTTCAACTTGGAAAAACTAAAGCTAGAATGTCTCAGATCAGATGTTAGTGGTTATTTATTATAATTTGATTTGTACAGATTCGTGTTTATATGTATCTCCAAGAATTATATAAAGGTGTTTATTCTTTTTTACACAATATATAACAACTTGTTTGCAAAGAGCTTTCTTATATTTTTATATACTTGCACTTTAAATTAAACACAGGGGATGAAAATAGTAACAGGGTGAGAAGTTTTGCTTCTGGATTAAATTTTGATATTTTGTTTAACAATAAAAACAAATTCTACATAATCATCCACTTCGATTTGAGAAATGAAATTAAAAATATAAACTTTTCTTTAGAAAAAAGAGATCAAATTTACCAAAGAGCATGCAGATTTAATTTACAGTTCTTTCTCAATTATTCCTTCTTGCTTTTCTTTGTATCAGACATGGACATGGAAATGGAGGCTGCTACGTGTCATGTGGAGATATCAAGTTTACAATTTTACCCTCAATTCCATTAGATGTGTGTCAACGTACCGTACTCTAAAATGTTTCCCTCCTTTAAAAGGGAAAGAGAAAATTCAAATTCGTTCCCGGAGAAGAGTTCAGAAGCTCCAAACAACCAATTTTCAATTTTCAATTTTGTCTCTGAAGAGAAAGGGGATAGGGTTTTGCAGAGTGATGGCAGAACCTTCAAGAAACATGGAGGTGGAGAGGCTGATCTCTTACACCGACGACCTCGTCAAGGTATTGGTGGAACCGCGCGACCTCAACAACCTCTCATATTGTCACCAACAAAACCTCTCTCTCTCTTCCTCTTCCCATTCTCACCATCACGACGTTCGCTCCTCCCTCCAAGGTTTGTGCCAATACCCTTTTTTTGATCACCGATTGTATGATCCTTTTCGTTACCTTTCTATGTCAGATGTTGCAAATTTACTGTTAATTTTTTTTTTTATATAGCTAAAGTCCCGATTACAAATGAGTCTTTGTACGCTCTCATACAAAAGCTGTTGGATTTGATAGAGAGTTCCTAGTCATATGTGTGGAAGTGGATTTTGTGTATGCTAATTGCTAACTATTACAAAAGGTTTAAAATTGCAGTTTGGTTTCATTCTGTTCCTTGATATTGTGAGAAGTTGTGGACAAATGTAGCCACAATTGTGGTCGCCGACTCGTAAAAACCTTAACTTTGCTGCCGAGATGGTGGTGTTAGAATTTTGCTAGAAATTATATCACTTATATGGAGTAGTTCTTATCAATGTTGTCTGCTATGAGTGGATCTTATTCATTGTTTTGTGCTTTTGAATGTGTTTTTGTATGAATCAGATTGTGAGAAAAAAGTGGATGCTTGCAAGCAGAAAATAGAGGAAGCTAGATCTGAGACTGTTACTGACGCGGAACTGGACCTTCTGCAGAGAGAACTGGAGGAAGACCTTGAAAAAGAACGTTTGTTGAAAGAAGAGTTTAGATATGTCTCTAGTTGTGTTTTTGTCTTTTCAATTGTGTAGCTTTATAGCATAATGTGTCTTACCATCTGTTTCTCATCAGCACAGCCATCGGCGAAGAGTTTAATGATCTAGAACAGCAGTGGATTTCTGTCCAAGAGCAAAAGAAGACCTTGAAGAAAATAGAGAAGACTAAGCTAAGGGCACAGTAAGTAAATTACAAAACTTGAATCAAAGATAGTAAAGCTGCCTCATACATATGATTGATCTGTTATTCATGTTTTCTTTCATGTTGTAATCTCTCGATTGCTTGTGATGGTGTTTGATTTTAGCATATTCTACATAAAGTGGAATATAAATGTGTTTTTGATAGAGCCCATAGTCGCATAGAACTCTAGTCAAAAATCAAATTCCCCTTTAATGTAGTGGAGAGGAAACCTGAGTGTCAATCCTAGGAACTCTGATTTTAATAGCTAGTTTGTAAGAGCTTAACCACGGTGATTGTCACAAAATTGGGGATATTTACAATATGGAACTGTAAAACAATATGGATACCACAACTATTAGTCTAAAGAATGGGATGGATATGATGCATGAGACTAAAAACGGTGTAGAGAGAGTATATAAAACTACTGTAACAGACTGCATGATATTATGCATGAGAAAAGATGCAAATCTAACATGTTCTGGTGTGATTAGGAATGACCAATGAATGATGTGTGGAAACATGTTCTGAAAGTTATAATGAAGAAAAACTACGTGGAAATGTCAATACCAAAACTGTTTGAAGAAATGCCTAAGTGAAACCCTAGAATGCACCAACTGTTTGATTAAATGCATGGAGAACGAAAATTCAAAATTATGCAATGGTACCGATGGTAAAATATTTGAATGAATATATGAATGCAAATGAAATGTTTAGAATCATCTAATTGTGCAAAAACAGCAAAATCACCTATTAAACCAAATCTGACAGCACTGGTCTAGAAAACTCATGGTTCATGTTTTGACAGCTTTAGGCATTATGCAGAGAATGGGTCCAGATGCTATGCAATGCATGAATTCATGATTTAAACACCTAAACAAGTCTAAAAGAATGCAGACATACAAATTACCACACTGTTTAATGAAAATTCTACATGAAAACCTAATATGCACAATGTGTTTGACAAAATGCCTAATAGAACTAAAAATATGAATTATAAAAAATGAATGATTGGAACAAGTTTAAATCACTAAAATAATGCATGATATGAATGCAGAATGGGTAAACAACTCAAATCGAAAAATTACTATCTAACCAAAACTGGCAGCAAGGCCTGCGTGGCAGGAAAATTGACAGCAAATATGCAATGCATCAATTTAAGCACCAAAACTTAAGCTGGAAAATTATGCTGCACATGAAAACAGAAAAGTAAATCTAGAGAATTCAACTATGGTACTTGGGAAATTACTATTGGAAAACTAAACTAGAAAAACTACTTAAAACAAAAAATTAGCACATTTTCCTAAAATCTCTAATTTTTACAAGAAAAACTGAAAATGGAGTAAAACCAAAGAATGAAAACCAAAACAATCCTAAAAGAAATGTTTTTAACAATGAAAAACATGACAAATTAGGGACTTAACATTTCTTCTTTTCATTTTCAGGATGATACTGTCAATGTATGCTTCAGTGACAAATATTGTTCCTGACTTGGGTGAACAGTCCAAAATCTCAGGCTGTATCCTTTTGATGAATTTACTGTTCTCTGCCCCCTCATCTGTTTTTTTCTGGTATTCTGATATTATCTGTTGATTCTTTTCTTAAAAAACTCGGTTGCTCCTTAATCCTCATCTGCAGATATTGTGGATAAGGATAAAGACGCAGTTGAAAAGTTTGAATATGATACCTCTAAGATGACTGATTTTGATATATGTAATGGTGTTTGGAAAATAATTAGTGATTGATACATGTCAACCACATAGGCTGATACTAGCAACGATGTATTATTTTCTCAATTTTGAGTGGAATCTTAGCAGTCCTACAATTCACTCATTGGTGTAAGACTTCTGTCTTAATTTATTATGAATGAAAATCTTGCAATGTGGATATTAACTACTGAGAAGAGGGTAATATAGCTTGTCATACTCAGCTTCATCCGTTGGTTCTTCGTCTAAAAAAAATGGCCCTGCATTTATTAACACATGCTAAGTAGTTCGCTACTTGCATATCAACTAGTATGCAGTACACTGAAGCATATATGAAAAAAAATTCAGCTGTTTCTAGCTAGCAGAGGTTTGTGCTGGTGCAGTATTTACTCGTGCCTCGCAAGGCAAAGGCGCAACTCATCCAAAAGGATGACTCTGCTTTTTCCAGTTGCTTCAGTTTTCACTCCAGTTAGCAGATTTTGTGGCTGAGTTGATACTATATTTTTCTACTTTTATCTGCTGGTCTTTGTAATATTAACCTATAAAATTATATATATATATATATATATATATATATATATATATATATATATATATATGTTTGTATGTATATTCTGGTTTGATATATTAAAGACGTGAATGCCCCCCTGTTTTTAATAAAATGCAATGGATATGATTCTCTAAAGTTTCATTTTTAAATGTTATACTTCCAATTGTCTAAAATATAGCCGGAGAGAGAAGACCTAAACTTGTGACATAAATGATTTTATCTTTAACTGCAAGGATGCTTAAAGTTTGTTAGTATAATCTAGAACCAACTTTCATTATTTTATACGAGTTTAATTAATAATTTACATACTTAGCTAACGTAAACAATTTACAGTGTCAGCTCTTTGAAAGTTTCAAATATATATATATATATATATATATATATATATATATATATATATATATA
>Ga0099822_1011097_pt1 | contig 11050 bp, 6 predicted proteins | sample CowpeawhiteBW_FD_76839 | JGI IMG/M metagenome (GOLD analysis project Ga0099822, IMG submission 76839) | Root nodule microbial communities of legume samples collected from California USA - Cow pea white BW | ecosystem: Host-associated > Plants > Roots > Nodule | place: USA: California | collected... | reverse complement strand
TCGTTGGGAGACGACTTTGGGTTACTTTACCCTTACTATTTTGTTGACTACTTTCTTAACAATACTGAAGTTGTTATAAGATAAGTAGTATTAATTTGATCGCGTCAACGACAGCGTTATCAATCCCCCTTCACAAACGTTTGTAGATGAAACTTCGAATTGTACTTTTTTGTCACTCTCTGTTTAGCTGCCATTTTCCTGATCTGTGCTTTTTCTCAGAGTTTTGTTAGAAATTCGAGGTTGGCACATAGGTTCTGCTGGTTTGTGTTGTCGTCATATGCTTGCCTTCTTAAGGATGGTTCCGCGATCTCGACTGGTGTCATAGCCTTCGTTCCGTACACCAAGCTGAAAGGAGACTCGTTGGTGGCGGATTGCGGTGTGCATCTTTAAGCCCACAAAACTTCAAATAATTCCTTTGCCCACATCCTTTTTGCTCCATCTAATATTTTTCGAAGCTCGATCAATATTACCTTGTTGGCGGCTTCTACTTGCCCGTTGGTCTATGGATGTTCTACTAAACTGGTGATATGTTTAATTCCTAGGCCAGTAAATAATTTGGCTAGCTCTTTGTCTATGAATTGTTGTCCGTTATCGATTATGATGATATGTGGCACCCCATATTGGCATATTATGTTTTTCCAAACAAAGTATTGGATCTGTTGTCCTGTGATGATAATGAGTGGTTTGGCTTCAATCCATTTTGTGAAGTAATCAATCCCCACGATGAGGAACTTGTTTGACCCTTACCAAGAGTGAATGGCCCTAAGTTATCCATCCCCAACTTTGCGAACCACCATAGGAAGAGTATGAAATGTAACTCTTCCTGCTTCTGATGAATAAGATTGCAATTTCTTGGCATGGTATGCATTTCTTGACAAAGGCGTGGCAATCTGATTCCATAGTCGGCCAATAGTAGTCGACCCTTAGAATCCTAGTCGTCATGACCCGTGATCCGGAATGATATCCACATACTCCCTCGTGAATTTCTTTTATTACGTATTGAGCATGTTCCTTCGTAACACATTTAAGTAATGACTGTCCATATCCTCGCTTGTATAGGTCGTTACCAATCAACGTGAATCATGCCACTTTTGACAACCATCCTTTGTCGGCATTATTAGGTGGATTTCCGGTTTTAATGTAAGGTTCATGCATTAAAGGATCATCTCTAGAGTTAGGTTCTTCATTCGGAGGACCACTTTTCCGAATCAGTCTATGAAGGCTCTTAACGAAGGAACATTGAGGTGGCATGATGAGCATGACTTCCGACGAATTGGGTGGTAAAGAGGTGAGATAAAGTGTCGAAGTAGTCAATGGAGTATGGGGGCAAGGAGGTGAACCATTCCAGAGCTGGTTCTTTGAGGGTCGTGGGGAAGGCTTTACACATAACAACATCTTCATTCCCCGGTGTAGCGTTCCAGTGTGAAGCCTTCCCATTGGTTGGGGATAGGAGTTTCAGTGATGCCATCAATGAAGGGATGGCAGCGTCTGTGTGTATGTGGTGGTACAGGGTGTCGAATAACACTAGGGGAGGTTGAGGTGAAGTGATGGGGCAATATGTGGGTGGTTGAGATGTAGGTTGTGTGGTGGTTAGGCGCATGGTGTGGGGGAAGGGTGGTTATATGGTAGGTGGGAAGGGATGTTATGTGGTGGTAAAGGTATTAAAGGTAGGATTATATTCACTTTCTTCTTCAGTAGGTTGGTGGATGGGGGTTTTGGAGTCCTCCAACACCTCTTTATCCCTTCCCTTCTAGGTGGGATATGCTTTTATTTTCCTTTTTAGCCATAAGTTCTCCTATCTCAATGCTTCCATCTCATCAGCGTTGCTCTTCTTGAAGTCAAAGGAACAAAAATACTAAATTAAAAAAAAAAAACTAGGACCAAATTGAAAACAAATAACGAATATTAGGACCAAATTGAATATAAAAAACTGACTTTGACACGTGGCATGATATTAGCTTGACACGTGGATTTTTTTTAAATTAAAAAAATTAAATTAAAAAAAATTAAAAAATTAAAAAATAACAAAAATGACACGTGGCATGATATGGGCTTGACACGTGTACATTTTTTTTTTAAAATTAAAAAAAAATTAAAAAATCTCAAAATGACACATGGCGGTTACTGTTCACATCCGTTAACTATTTTAACGATGTTAGCGAAAAGGACCAAATTGAAAAAAATTTACCAATATTAGGACCAAATTGAAAAGATAATCAACAATAGGACCACATTGAAAAAACCGAACGAAAACTAGGACCAAACTACTATTTAAGCCTAGTTTTATTATAGTATTTTTGAATAATTAAAAAATTAATTATTTTTAATATCAAATTGACATAAAAGTAAAATTTAGTCATATTACAAATAAATGATGAAATTAATATAATTGATAAAATAAGAATTATTACTAAAATAGATTGAACCAAAGGCTCGTGAGGAAAGGAAAGTATTTTTCAATTCTTAAACTTTTTTTTAAATATTTTTTAAGAATTAAGAGATACCTCACACATTGTTTTTCAATTTTATTTTTATAATAATATATTCAAATTCATTTTCAACAAATTATCGGAAGTAATTATCAAAAATAAAAAATAATACTTTCTGTAATATAATTTTTATATACCTCACATATTGTTAGATTTTTTATATTGTTTACATTTGTGGTTATTGTAAGTTGAATTCGTTGCATTTTTTTGGGTTCGCATTGAGCACAGATGCCATACTAAATACATAGTTGAAGCAAATGCACTAATGAGCAGTACTCATCGCGCAAGACTAGAATTAACACCTTTTTCTTCTTGTCTTCGGCTAAATATAAAGCTGAATATCAATTGTGTTTCCCTAGGACCTTTAAGATTGTACAAAACTGCCTTTTAGGTTATTAGATAACTTGAGGAAGTATCGATGGGCGAGTTATGTTCACAATTTCCTCATTGCTTCTTTGAATCGTTCATCAACAATGTATAGAGAGAAGGCAAATGACCACACTATATTTGTGTCTGATCAGTCGTTGTGGTTCCGGTAGATGTGTTTTTCAATTTCAATAATTTAAATATGTCTTTATTTTGTGACGTGTATTAATAATGCGATATTTGTTAAAGGTTTGGGCTTGTCAGAGGCTTTCTTTGGGAGATATAACAAGTAGAGTAATGTTCCCTAGATATTTGTCTTGACCATTGCTTAAAATGCAGAGAGAAAGAATTATGAAGTGTTTTGATCGCAATCAGGTGTGTTATGTTTTATATATTTGTGCATTTAATTGGAATACATTTATGAGTGAGCAGAAGCACCAAACAAAAAAATTTATATGCTAAGTATAACTACGAACCTAATGGTATTGATTTGCACATAAGGTAATCAAAAAAACTATGACAGTCGTAGTTCAGAAATTGGAAGTTTGAGTTTAGCATTTAATTATTTAGCACTTAGAGTAATATTGAGTGCATTGCATTACTTTCTTTGTAGTTGTGCAAAATAAAGTATTTGGTTATATAGCACTACATATTTGCGAACCCATGCAATATTATTTGCACATATCGTAGTGGTTGTAATTTGATAGCAACAACTTTAATATGCCTTCAATGCATTTAACTACGAACCCTTGTGTTTCGAACTGCAAATCCATGATATATTATATGAACAAATGTTTTATTGTTTTTGTTTCCTGATAAATTTGACTTTTGGATTTAGAACCCAATTGTGTGTTGTTGCAGGTTCAATTGGATTGAGGGTTAACCTAAGAGGAAATGAACCTTCCTAGCATGGTTGAAGGAAGAAAAGCCCATGCCTTCTTGAAGTGACAAAGCCCATGCGTCCCATTCTGAAGTGGCACATGCCTTCTTGAAGGAAGAAAAGGTAATGGGCCGTGAAGTAGTTAATCACAATCCTGATCTCCTAGGTTCTATACGTGAAACCAAATAGTCCTCCTCCTGAACTACCTGGTCTTAATGTGGAGAAGTTATTTTTGTACCAAGTTATAACATCAAAAGCGAAAAGGTAATGAGAATTAAGTTATTTTTGCTATTGTTAGTGTTATTTTCATGACTTTAATATAATTTTTTTCACATTACAGATGTATATATGTTGAGATAAATGACCAGATACTCATAAGTAGTGAAACGAGAAACTTCGTGCCCCGTGAATGGATTGACAACATGGTAAGGTTGGTGAGTTAAATTAATTTAGCATGAAGTTCTTATGCTGACTACTTTGTACTTGTCTATGTATGTAGTCCATTTTCTTTGCAACTAGCCACTTCATGTACAAGTAAAAAGGCCAAAAGGGGACATCAATAGAGTAATTTTTAGTCCAACTTACACGGTACGTGTACTACTTTATTTATAAAGATTTGAAATTTTTGTGCCAAAGTTAATTGAATTCATATTTTATGCAAGATAAGGTCATCCAGGATTGTTCTAAGTGGAAGGTTAATAAATGCGTATGGTCTTTACCAGATTACAACAAATTCTTTGTACGTCAACTTCTTTCTATAAATGATGTCTTCATAGCCAAATTTTGTTAGTATTTTGAATGCTCTCTGTTGTGGTTATAGGCTCCTTATGTGTTTCAATTATTTTAGTCTAATTTGGTTAACTTGTTTCAGATGATGGCACTTGTTCATGATAACCATTGGTGGTATTATGCTCTTCATTGGGAATCAAGAAAATTGTACGTTCTTGACTCCCTAGCACACAAGTGTCCTAGGAGAAAACAAAATTGATAATCATATTGTAAGTAGTGTGATGTTCTTTAATATGCGGAAATAATTTATTTATTTCTTCTGGAGATAAAGTAATATGACATCTTATTTGGTTTGTTTAAAGGCCTAAAATTTCGAGCACTTGTTTTCTGTGTTGATGTCTCCCCCACCAAAAGAGAAACCAAGTTTTGAAGTGATCATTGAAGACCTGTCACAACAACCAAACTTGTAAGCTTTTGTCTATGTAAATTGAAAGTTGTGAGGCATGTCAGACATGACGACTAATGTGATACTTGATTTCATTAAATTCGGTTTTGATGTACAGGTTCAACTGTGGTATTATGGTCCTGAAATATCTCGAGCTTTGGGAACCTAAGAAAAAGTACGATGGCAAAAGTATGTTTGCTTATATTGGCGTAAGTACATTCTACATAGTCCAAATGATTTATTTGATGCAGTGAAGTGGTAATTAAAGTTCAATGTACTAAGATGTTCATTTATGATGACAGGAAGAGCTGCAACAATATATGTTCAAACCTACGGGTGAATAAGTGCTAAATTATGCGTTAGATTTTGTAAAGTTGTTATAGTGAAAAGTTTGTTTATTGTTTTTGGGTGGAACGGTGGACAGGTTTGTGAGTCCCAAACTTTTAAAAAATTTCAAACTCAATAACTGTAAACCTAGGTGTTATGGTTTTCACTTTAATAAATAATCATAAACACTATCATATCTTGTTCAGTGACAGAATTACTTTGTTCGTTTAATCTCATACGTAATTACAAAGTAATGAATTATGTATTGCTAACCCAAGTGAGATGTCTTCATCCAATTTTTAAATGCAAAGCAATGACTTCCGTTCTAATAAGCCAAGTTAATTTATTTGAACAAAACATTTCCCCTACTTCAGTTTTTTTATAAGTAGCACTCTAAAGACTCCGCTTGGTGCCATGAATAATACATACACTTTAGGAATTATGCGACCTTAAAAGAAGTAGTCAATAATTTTTGATGAAATACTACATTTCAGTTATATAATTATAACAACCACTATCCAGTTTGTGTGTGAAGCTGTGGGTTCCTAAATGCTAATCTGTATTACTTTGTTTTCATTGATGCTAATATGGGTAGGAGGCCTTATATGTTGTGAACATCCTTCAGAGCATGGAATTGGAGACTTTTGGTTGTCCTTGTAGGAATATATGCCACTCATTTGCAACCCTGGATAATTTTTTCTTCATCCCATCCTTAAGTGCAAAGCAATAACTTGCGTTCTACTAACCTAAGTTAATTGATTTGAACAAAACATTTCCAGTACTTCAGGTTCTTTATAAGTACCAATTTGATGACTCAGCTTGGTACCATGAATACTATATACCCTTTAGGAATTATGAATAATATATACCCTTTAGGAATTATGTGACATTAAAGAAAGTAGTCTTAATCAAGAAATACTAAATTTTAGGTTATATAATGGTAATTTCTAATGTCCAATTGATGTATAAACTTAGAGGTTCGTAAGTGTTAATCTGTATTACTTTTTTTTAACTAATGTTCATGTGGGTAATAGGCGTAAAATATTTTGAATTTAATATGTGTGCTTGATGCTTGTACCTCTTGGAATAAATTGAACTAATTTCAACCAATGCTTATGTTTCTCTCCATTCCATCTTTAAGTGCAAAGCCATGAGTTGCGTTATGCTATCCCTTGTTAATTGATTTGACAAAACCTTTCCCCTACTACACTTTGTTTATAAATTGCACTTTGAACACTCCACTTGGTGCCCTGAATAATAATATATACACTTTAGGAATTATATGACCTTAAAGGTAGTAGTATGAATTTTTCACGAAATACTACATTTTGGGTTATATAATGATAATTTATAGTGTCCAGTTTATGTGCGAACTTGTGAGTTCCTAAGTGTTACTTTATATTACTTTATTTCCACTAATGTTCATATGGGTAATAGGCTTTAAATATTATGAATTTAACATGTGTGCTTCATCCTTGTACCTCATGAAATAAATTGAACTCATTTCAACCAATGCTTATGTTTCTATTCATCCCATTTTTAAGTGCAAAGTTGTGACTTATGTTCTGGTAACACAAGTTAATTAATTTGAACAAAACTTTTCTCCTACTTCAGTTTCATTATAAGTACCAATTTGAACACTCTGCTTAGTGCCCTGAATAATATTTATAGGTCAGCAATTATGTGACCTTAAAGGAAGTAGTCATGATTTTTTTCATGAAATACTACATTTTGTGTTATATAATGATAATTTCTAGTGTCCAGTTGATGTGCAAACCTCTGGGTTCCTAAGTGCTAACTTGTATTACTTTGTTTTCACTGATGTTCATCTGGTTTGTAGGCCTTAAATATTGTGAATTTAACATGTGTTCTTCATGCTTGTACTTCTTGGAATAAACTGGACTCATTTTAACCAATGCTTATGTTTCTCTCCATCCCATCTTTAAGTGCAAAGCCATAATTTATGTACTACAAACCTAACTTATATGTTTTGCACACCAACCATATTACCAAATACAATCTAAATTAAGGGTTGGTGATGTCATACATTGAACAGAAGTTAATTAACACAATGCACATATAATGTCTTCCACAAGTTCAAATATCACCTAACATATGTAAACTTAAAAATGAGTTTAGATGCACATCCAAAAGCATAATATATAATGGGTCATAGTTGTAATGCCCCTATGGTTGTGACTTTGATGATTGCCCTACCTATGTTCTCTTGAATTTATTGAATGGATCAATGAGGCTTTTAATCCTGTTATGAACGCTGTTGTAGGTCAATTGCTCATCATCACTACTATCCTCTACTGTTTCTAGAAGGATTTAGTCCAGGTGTTCCACATTTGCATCAACACTACTATCCTCTACTGTTTCTACAAGTATTTCGTCCAGGTGCTCCGCATTTTCATCAACATTGTTTTCCACAATTGTTTGCTCATTTACTTCCACATTGGGGTTAAAATAAAGGCCTCAACATAGTCTTTAGGTTGCTTCTGTTGTCCGTTAAAAGTATGTGAAGTTGCTACCTCTTCAATTGTTGGACTACTAATCTCATGTTTGAAGACCTACGAATTTCATGATAAGAAATGAAATTAAAAATCTATTATGAGAGAACCCAAATTTAATGAAAAAATGATTAACTATTAAACCTTAACAATATTCCTTAATGTGATGTTTAGGTACAACTTATCTGGAATGGGCTTGAATACGACAACTTCTTTCAGTAATATGATAGACCCAACACCAATTTGTGGACCACATTGAGGATGTGAAACTACTTTCTTGTTGACGCCAGCCTGAGCAATATGTTGTCTTGAAATAATTTTCTTCCACATTATAATATGTATTTAACATTTTATTTGGGAAAAAATTGAGGACATTTGCAAGATAAGTAAAAGAACCTTGACAATGATAAGTAGATCATCCAACCCATTTGGCTTACAGTCCTTGACAACAGAGGCCACAAAAGGCAATTTGTCAAAAAACTTTGTGCTAAACATGAGAGTCACATTTTTTATGTCACACTCTTCCATTAAACCTGCATTTAATATTAGTTAAGTAATTCCATGTTGTTCCACCAAATATATTTAGAAAAGATTGTTCTAATATTATATTACCATGGTGTTTTATGAACATGGTGGTCCATTTCCATGCATTTGTTCCAAAATCACGAGCAAATGTTGTTGCAGTGATGTCCTCCATAAATTGCTGGGTAGACTAGCCTTCACCTACCTCATTGTTCATCATCAATGCTTGAAAATTTCCTGTAGGATCATGATGAAAGACGTTGTTTCACTACAATGTCGCATGAATGTGTGCAAGTCGGATTCGTCAACTTCTAGAGGCTGCCATGGTTCCATTTTCCCTGCTGCACTTACACACTAAGAAGTAAACCGATTTAGTGGGTTTTATCTACAGTGGTAAATATATTTAGACAAAATTACCCTTTAAAATTTAATTGACGTGACATTTTCCCTCTTTAAAGTCCATTCATGTTACATTGCTTATCTCATATCTTCTACAAGGCACTGTCTCAAAGTTGTCTCGTCAGCCTCCATCATTAAATTGCATTCATTGAATGGAAGCCCAATTTCTAACTTTTTAGTTTCGACAAAACAATTTAAAATCATTAAACCCCATTAAACAAAACAAAATCTACCATTTATGTTGAAGGCATAACAACTGTAGCGTTTTTGGATGCATTCAAAAGGTTCAAGAATGATTGTATAACATCATTTACTTCGACCATTGATAACGTTGTCGTTGACGCGATCAAATTAATACTATTTACCTATAAAAATATTGTTTAGAAAGTAGTCAACAAAATAGAAAGGGTAAAGTAACCCAAAGTTGTCTCCCAACGAACACAGAATTGATTTTTAACAAATTAGTTGTTATAAAAACTATATAAAATGGTTAATCAAATAAAATAAGGAATAAATATATAAAATTTGAAAAGGATAAAAAGATAAAACACAATGATAAAGAAAAATAGATTGATTCCACTATTTTTTCAAATTATATCTATCATCGGTTATCTAAAGATTATTGCAAAATTAATTATTGTTGTAGATTTGCAAATTAATCAATATAAATTCTCATTTAATTTGTTGGCGTTCTCACTATTAACCAAAGTAAATTCTCAATCAAAAGCGAGAACTTTGTACATTAATCATAGTAAATTTAACCAAAGTACATTCTCAACTAAATATTACTACCCTTAATCATGTTCATTCTTTTACCTCTAAAATCATACAAAAAGCTAATTAACCAAAGTACATTCTTTATTAATTTTAGTTAAAGTTTTCACCTATAATCAAAGTATATTCTCAATCATTGGCAAAAACTCATTCAATCACATGAAAGTTTCTAAATTTAATCAAAGTACATTCTCAATTAAAACTCCATGTGATTTATATGCATATAGATTAAAACATCTCACCAATTAGCTATGATGTAAAAACCATTATTTTTCACGTGATTCAAAGATAAAAGACATAGATGAATTAAAACCTCAACAATAATAAAAAGAATAAAGAAATTATTTCATTCAACCCAAGAAGCTTAATGTAACGTCTCATTTAATTAATAAAACAAATTAAAAGGAAATGTCACGTAGAATAATATGTTAAGCAGTCCTGGATTACAATCACAACTCCGTACAGTAACCAAGGCAGACCACGATGCCAAAATAAAACATAGAGGAATAACGACAAAGTTTTCAAAAAAAGAAGCCCAAAGGCCAAACAACACATGGGCCATTTCCCTAAAAGAAAAGCCCAATCAGCACAAGAAGTCCAGCCCAGGAGGACTATGCAGCAAATTCATCTCTCCCCTGTTGACCACGATTTCCTATCGCATCTGCTCCCATCAATAAATTGATGATCATCGCAAAAGTAGAAGAACAACATACAAGCAATCAAATAAGAAAAGGGTAAGCTAGAGCCAAAAAGATTTTCATTATGCAATCAGGTATACTTTCACAGTTCAATATACATACAACACCCAAGCATGTTATGACTTTCAAATCAATACACTAAGACTCGACTCGACTCATCCGGAAACATATAACCTGGTCAGATTCAGCGGATGCTTGCACTTGTGGTGGATACCTCTGCTCAGCCCCGAGCTGCTCACCCCCAAGCTATGTGTTACAAGTGTTACAATGAATCAATTCCATCACACACAAGGTTAGCCCTTAATGAGTTTCAGGCCTCCTACTACTCTCACCACAGGAGTCAGTCCGCTCTAAGTGAGACTAACTGACTCCTTAGAGTGTCAGGATGCAATCCTTAACTTGAATCCTTACCAAGTTACATAGATGAGGAACCACCATGGACACCCACTAACAGGGGCCATGGAATTACGTCCCGACCACTGAAGCACGACCTTGAAACCTCACAGACCAATCATACTCAATCATACTCAATCAATCAAGAAAGATTTATCATGCACATAACTCTCATGCCAACCTTTATAACCAAATCCTCATTCATATTCGATGTTGAATCCATTCCAGCTCATCATTCCCAATCAATGAATATAGAATTTCACCTCATACCAATACCATGCCATTTTGATACCAACCATTTCATTGAAATTACATGCCAAGATTTATCCAAGCTCATCATTCACAACTCATACACCCTTTTACTCATGCATATTCACTCATCTCATGCTTTCACATAGCAATCCAACTTAACATCACATTATGCAAACGATTTAGGGATTTTAGAAATAAAACTGCAACTTGTGTAAAGCTCAGAAAATTTTTGTATTTATATTCAAATTAAATATGATTGAATC
>Ga0099822_1011094_pt1 | contig 11053 bp, 6 predicted proteins | sample CowpeawhiteBW_FD_76839 | JGI IMG/M metagenome (GOLD analysis project Ga0099822, IMG submission 76839) | Root nodule microbial communities of legume samples collected from California USA - Cow pea white BW | ecosystem: Host-associated > Plants > Roots > Nodule | place: USA: California | collected... | reverse complement strand
TCCGCGACCGCTTTGATTCTCACACATGTGATCACCCAACTGTTTTTTTTCTTTTTTTATTTTTTTGCGGCCCTTCCTGCCCCCCCCCCCCCACTTTAAAAGATTTTTGTCCTCGAAAATTAGACTTACCAGGAAACAAATGCGGATAGGATTGCCTCATGTGATCCTCCATCTCCCAGGTCATCTCTGAGTGGCCTCATCCCAAAGCACCTTCACCGTCCAGATTTCCTTTCCTCGCAGTTTCTTCACTTGGGAGCTCAGTATCCTCACCAGTCCTATGTTCACCATTAGATCATCCTTAATCTGAATGTCATCTGACTCCAACACATGTGAATGGCTTATTATGTATTTCCTCAACTGCGAAACATGAAATACATTGTGCAAGTTCGTCAAGTGTGGTGGCAGGGTAATCTCATAAGCTGCGGTGTCAATCCTCCTCAATATCTGATATGGCCCAACAAATCTCGGAGTTAACTGCCTTGATTTGATAGCCTCTCAATGTCAACAGTCAGTGTGACTCTGAGGAAAACATGATCCCCTGCCTCCAATTCCAAAGGTCGCCTCCTCTTATCTGCGTAGGACTTCTGTCTACTCTGAGTCGCTCTCATTCGGTCCTGAATGGCTTTGACTTTATCATAAGTCTACTGTAAGAACTCTAGGCCCAATACTAATGACTCGCCATCCTGATTTCAACATAGTGGTGTCCTACATTGTTGCCCATATAAGGCCTCATATGGCGCCATACCAATATTGGAGTGATAGTTGTTGTTGTACGTGAATTCCACCAATGGAAGCATTTCACTCCAACTTCCCATATGATCCAATACACATGCTCGCAGCAGATCCTCCAATGACTGGATCATCCTCTTAGACTGATCATCTGTTTGAGTGTGATACGCAGAACTCATCCGTAACTGGGTCCCCAAAGCCGCGTGCAGAGACTGCAAAAAATGAGAAGTGAATCTCGGATCCCTGTCTGATACGATGCTAATTGGCTCCCCATGGAGTATGACTATTTCTCTAACATATAATTCTGCCAATTTATCCATCAACAACTTCAGATTAATGGCTAAGAAATGGGCGCATTTAGTCAACTTGTCCACTATCACCCAGATTGAATCATGCCCTTTTGCAGCTCTCGGCAAATGAGTCACGAAGTCCATGGCGATGTTATCTCATTTCCACTACGGGATATCTAGCGGCTGTAATGTACCACTTGGTCTCTAGTGTTCAATCTTTGCCTTTTGACACACCAAACATGATGCCACAAAGTCAGGGACATCGATTTTCATTTCGTTCCACCATAAGGACTATTTTAGATCCTTATACATCTTAGTCATACCTGGATGTATGCTAAGGCGACTCTTGTGACTCTCAACCACTTGAGCAAGTACTTATCCACGTTACCAAAATTCGCATTAAATGTCATAAAGGCTCCTACTACCCGCATCTATTAAATAATTATTTATTTAATTATTTAATTTTTCTCGAGTCTTACAATCGTCGCTCGACTTCTTATTTTTGTTAACATAACATCGGGTGACCTTATTAGAGACTTGCTAAAAGGCTTGGCACGTAGGCCTTTGACAAATGTTCCTACTAGCATTTCTTCACTTGGGTTGACGAGTCTCATACTTATATTAAAAAACTTGTTGAGGAACTATTTTAGGGTTTCTTTCTGTCGCTGCTTTACGTCAAACCTGTCTACAATCTATAGTTGCTTTGGTTGGTTCACGGCGAACCGCTATAAGAAGATTGTGGAGAAAGCAGTGAATGAAGTGATAATGGCACTGAGAATTTTACTAAACCACTTCAGAACCATGTTGGCCAATGTCCCCACGAACTTCTTGCATCGAACGACGTCATTCCTTTGGATATCAACATTTTTGCCCGAAAAGCCTTGATGTGAGCTTCTGGGTCACATTCTCCTATGAATGGAGACACTTTCGAGATCAGGAAGTGGGGCGATATCAACTCCTCCATGATTCTCCTAGCGAAAGGATGACTTTCCTCCTGCTTTGTATCTCCTCTCGAGCGTTACGATCCCAGAAGTTGTTGTGCTTCCTCAACCAGGTGTGTAGCTCCTTATTGCATTTCTGCAATTGTTCTTGTCGACGTAACGATTCCTCAAGGCGTTGGCGTGACTCCACAGACTCTTTTTGCAACCTTTCACATTTGGCTTCCATCTCTAGTTGGAGTCTCTCATCATCAGCCTGCCACCAAGCTTGTTCTCCTTCCACCTGCTTTCGTATTGCTCCATTCCTTGCCTTAAGCTCTCAATGTGTTGCATGACTCGCTCTATAGTGGATGGGTCGCTGCCATTATTCCCGGTTTTCATTGTTGTCATTGTCACGTAATTCTACTACAAGTTGTTTCGACTTCTCGTTTTACCAGACCCCACGGTGGGCGCCAATGCTATCTTGAGCTACTACTATCCCTTATAAAGGAGTTTCCTCCATCTCCCTTTCGATCTTCTCGGTCACGGATTATGCACGGACTACCCATCATAACGTCTTTTGACAACCACTTTCCCTATCTCTTTGGGCCGACCTTTTAGGTCACACTTCCATGTATATTGGTAATAATGTAACCAACCTCTTCATGTTGGGTCGTGTTCAGCCATATATTGTATTGGGCTAAACTTATCATAGGCGAGCTTGTTGGTGTTCTACGACCCATCTTTGAATCTCAATCCGACCAAGTTGATAACAAATGTTTATAAACAACTTGGGTATGTATGGACCACATACAGCATAGGTTTTATATGCTTAAACTTTCTGGAGATATTCCATGTCTATCAAAAGGGATAAGAGGATAAATCTTTTAATAAAATCATCTTAAAAATCCCTTGAAAAATATGGATTAGGCTACAAAGAAGGCAAAGTTCCTGAGAACTATTATTATGGATCTTCTTAACCTCTACATGAGGTGTTGTTAAGCCCCTGAATACTCAAAAATATAAAAAAATTAAAAAAAATATGCAAACTTACTTAACAATAGGACGAAAATCTATGCTTTCGTACCTAAATAGTGAATGTTCACAACACATAATAGGTGAAAGGCTTATGTTTCAAAGAACTGAGGAAGAATAATAAGTCACATTTGAAGGAGTTAATAAGGAAAGATAGCCAATATTGGACTGTATTCATAACATTCTTTTAGTAGAAATTCTTAAACATAATCAATTGAGCATCATTTGCATAATGGAAAATCTTTTTCTGTAAAAGACAAGGAAACTTGTACAAAATATTAACTTACAAAATTATAAATAATCAATATTTCGTAAGATTAAAGTTGCTCAAAATTTAACTTACAAATCATAATCAATATCCACCGGGCTAGCTTTATAAATAAGAAACATTTGATTCCTGTTTGTAAAGGGAAAAAAAAAAAGTGGTAAAATGTGTTTATTTTGCATCTTTCTTGCGATGCTTATTTTCTTTTCAGCTACAACAAATAAAGAACTTGCCATGCATCCTCCTCTGACCATGATCACTAATCCAAGTTCAGTTTCCCAAATAATGCAATGCTCTTCTTGTTCTCTTCTCCGATCAGTGTCTCACTATCAACAAATTACTGTTCCATATTCACAAACTGAGAAATAAGCCTAATGAAAAAACTAAATCAACAAAGCAACCACAAACAATCTTCTACTTCCAGGGTGCATTTTCAAGACTCAAAACTCATCACAATGGAACATATGGGGCACAAACCCGTTGAGCTCGCTGAACATGTTATCATCCCCTTCTCCATATCTGTTGGAATCTTCGCACTCGAAATAGGTCTGAATGTCATCGGGAAACGTGCACGGCACCAACTCAGACTCCGACGCCGCCGTCGATAAATCGGCGGCGGAAGTCATCTCCATCATCTCCTTGAACTTGGACGACTGCAGCAAAAGTCCTAGGGCTGACGTGGCGCCAGAAGATCGAGGCTGAGTCGCCGTCGATTGTTGACTCTGGAAAAAATTGAATCCTTGTTGTTGATTAGAATTTGGGGTAAAGTTGGTCTCAGAATTAGGGTTAGCGTCAAGAACATTAGGGTTCACAGTGTTGTCGTTGTTGTTTGGCTTAAGCCACTTTATGTAGCGGCTAAGGTCGAAATTGGTCACAGCGTTGAGTCCTCGATATTCAATAGCTGCCATGTCGTATGCTGTTGCAGCTTCTTCTTGTGTGGCTGTAAAATTGAAACTTTTTCAATATGATATGAATACTTTGTGTCTACTAAAATTTTATTTAATGTTAATTTATTTTTTTAATATTATAAAGTTCAAATAAAGCATTTTTATATGTAAAAAAAATGACAGAAATTCTTGAAAGATGGAAAGAAAATAATATTAAGTTATATTAAAATAGTAAAAGAAGAATTGTGAAGTGTTACCGTAAGTTCCGAGGTAAAGATATTTGTTGCCGAAAACCCTGCCAATCCGAGCCTCCCATCTTCCATTATGATGGTGTCTGAATTTCGAAAAAACAATATATTAAAAGTAGGAAAAACAATTTAATAATAAAAAATAAATATAACTATTTTTTTCAATTAAAAAACGATAGCTTTAAAATAATTTTGGATATTAACACCCTTAAAATCTCATTCCCACTAATAAATAAATATAGTTTTAATTCTAATAAAATATTAGGGTTTTGTTCATTTACAATGGTCTTTTTATAAATTAGTAGTAATTTTTAGAGAACAAATTGTTTTTTTTTTGTCAATGCTTTTTAAATTTCAAGAAATATAACATTTTTAATTATTTCTTTATTTCTATTGTTATTTGAAAATGGTTTAAAGTTTAAATAATTGTTTAGTGGATACATATGACAGAGAAAAGTTCTCACAAGTGATGGCAAAGAAAATTTATATTCATATTTGCTTGAATCTAAAATCAAAAGAAAAACCATAAAATGACATGAGAAAAGAACAAAACTGACGAAAGATAAAGAAAAATACTGTAACATTATATATTGTAACAAATTTTTTAACGGATTCTGACTTTTTATTTTAGGAAAAATCAGGTAATTCTAGTTATTTTTTTATTGAATTATCAACTTTAATTTTTCAAGAAAAAAAAATATAAATGGACTTGAAGTCTACAAGTAGTGTTTTTACTTATTTATATGTGAAATCTTCTTATTTCTGATCGATATGTAAATGTTCAAAGTCAATTGTCTAAAGAATTATGGTTCGTCCAAGGTATTGAATATCGTTCTTTAGATAAATACAAGGTGTTAATAATATTTGAGTTTAGATATTACACTTAGATTCCATTTAGAACAATAAACCCCTCATTTGAGTTTTTCTCTGTAAAAATCCACTACACTATCACTAAAAGGACAAACACATTAAATATTTCTTACCTAAGTCTCATAATAGATTTAGCATGAACTAATATAATATACACTTATATAAAATTACATCGAAAATATAAAAAATAAATGTCGTGAAGAAAAAACTATAAGAGACTTGTTATTATATTTATATATAGTATTGTATTCCCTCCGTCATTGTTTTCAATAAAGAATTACAGTATTTTTTATGTTTTAATTAACATTTACAAGACATTATTCTTTATTCTACTCATATCTCTATCACAATATATAAAAAAGTTAAAAAAAAAATAGGTAAAATAATTATAAAAGGACAGAAAAGCAATTACTTTTGTTTTAAATTTTAAAAATTTCAATATTTTTTTTTTTAAATTAAACACTTAAAAAATAGGTGGAAGAAGATTTTACTTTTATCCCTTTTTTCATAATTTTTTAATTAAAAACGGTTTAGATAATGTTTTAAAAGAAATATAAAAGAAAAGTTTAGAGATAAAAAATAAAGTTTGATCATTTAAAAGAGACAAATAATATTTAATCATAAATGTTAATGCAATAACTTCTTCTATTCATTTTCATCTATTTCTTATGTTGTTTTGTAAAAGTTAAGAAATAAAATAAAATAAAATAATTTAAATCTAAGAAGTGAAGCAGTAAACTGTATGTATCACAATAAACACACTTACAAATTTGTGATATACAACTTCATAAATAACAATAAATAGAAAAATAATTCCCTTAAAATCGCATATTAAAAAAATTGGAGGGAACACTACCTTGCAACACCTCTGTATTTAGACACTCCACGAGAGAAACCGCTGCTTTTCCTGCAATATTTTAATTTTTTTTTTTTAAAAAGGCCAAAATAAAGGTTTGCTTTCTGCAATAATTAATCGTAGAAGCATAAAAGAAAGAGCTTTTACCTTCTTAATGATCCAATATACTCTTCTCGAGATTGACCCTCCATTTCTTTCACTTCATTCTGGTACGTACATAACTGCAATTTGGTAACAAATATGTTATTTTTAAAATTTTTCTTTTTCTTTTTCTACATTAACACCCCTTAGTCACATTTTTTTTAAGTATACTTTTTCTTAAGTGCAAAAAGAAATTTTTCCTCAATTTATTCACTAAACTAAATTATTTTATTATTTCTGATTTTTCTCCTCTAAGAATTTCTGCACCCATCACTCTCAACATCCTTCTAACACATCTAATGATATTTTGGATTCTTTTAAAAAATGGGTCATTTTGATTATTTTTTACAAAAATGGGTCAGTTTACTAATTAATTACATGATAGAGTCAGTTTATTAATGATTTAAATTTTCTCTATTTATTTTTAACTTTTATATAATTTTTAAAGTTTTATATATTTTTTTAAATTTTTTTTAATAATTTGATTAAAAACATTTTAAATAAAATTTTATTAAAATTTTGATATTTTAAAACTTAATATTTTAAATGTTATTATTACATTTTATTATAAAATTTGATTAAAAATATTTAAAAAAAGTTATTAAAATTTTGATATTTTAAAACTTAATATTTTAGATTTTATTATTACATTTTATTATAAAATTTACAATAATAAAATTTGGTTAAAAATATTTTAAATAAAATTTTATTAAAATTTTGATATTTTAAAACTTATATTTTAAATTTTATTGTTTCATTTTATTATAAAATTTAATTAACAAAATTTTATTTAAAATAATTTTAGTCAAATTATTAAAAATTTATTTTAAAAAAATATATAAAACTTTAGAAATTATTATAAAAGTTAAAGAAAAAATAGAGAGAATCAAATTGTTAGTCAAATCTGCGATGTAATTAATTAGTAAACTGACCCATCTTTATAATAAATAAATCAATACGACCCAATTTTGTAAAAAAACTAGTAAAATCATTAGCAAATTGACCCGACCATGTAATTAATTAATAAATTGACATATTTTTGTAATAAATGAATCAAAGGCACCCATTTTTATAAAAGAACCGATATTTTGACTACTAAATTTTGATAATTTTTCTTTATAATATGAAGTAACATATTTTAAAATATTAAAAATAGAAAAATGACATCAAAAGTTATAAAAAGAAAATTGTCAAAATTTAACAATTAAAAAATCATTTTTCTTCGACCACTCCGTCTTTAATCCATAGTGCAAAAGTCTTTCCAAAACTGGAAATCACAGTAGAAAACCAACATCAAAATGAAATAGAGAGTGGTGTTTTAAGAGAGAGAGTATACTGGAAAATTAAGTATGGTATCTTGACCCCAGTATTTCAATGCTGCTAAATCGTAAGCGTGTGCTGCAGCCTCTTCATCGTCATAAGCACCTTCAACAACAACAGATTATACTCCATTAATTCTTCACTTTTTCTCCTCCATCATAAGCATCAAATCATGTAATACACACTATTATTATATACACATACCGAGGTACACTAACGTAGGATATGTGAAGAACCATTGCCAAATCCAAAAGGAAACACGTTAGTAACTTCATCAACATAATTACTGCATTAAAAAATATACAAAAAAAAGAATGGCATGAAACCTTGTCGTCCTTTCTTGTTCTGCGACTCATTCCAGCAATTCTTGTCCCACAAATGAGCTTCATATCGGCCTGTCCATCGGTGCCTGATCTCGATCAAATAACAAACATTTAATAAGGGAATTTTAAGATTAACTCAATAAATCGTATAAAATTGATAAAATGAGATTTATACCCTTTTGTATATTATAAAATCAGTTTATCTTTAGTTAACACCACCATTAAATTATAACACATTTTATGAGATTATAATATGTGTTAATTATTGTTAGATTTTATAGAGGGTTTATATACAACAATAATGAGACCTGAGCCCAATCACATGAGACATTAACATAACTTTCTCAACCCAAAATCTTAAAACAATATATTGATAGGTCTTCACACTCTTATATGGTGCTCCACTTTTTCATTTCTATCCAATGTAAAACTTAGATTTACACTTGAATTTCTAACCATTATGAATGTACGAAGCATGAGGATTGAAATTAATGAAAGGGAGCTAACCTAGTGACTCCTCTGTATATGGAGCTGCGTTGAGGAGGGGAATCTCTGGGGACACTTCTTCTTGTTCGTTTAACCTTGGTGGTGACAGTGTTGGTGGAGTTAAGGTTGTTGTTGTTGTTAGTGGTTGCATTGGTTTTGTGTCTTGGGTGTTTCCCCATGGAAAGGAAAAGAGAGAGCAGGGAGAAGAAGTGTTTTTGACGGAAGAGAAAAATATGACTAAGTCGTGAAACTGAGAGGGTTTTAAAGATAGGGAAAAGGGAAAAGGGTTAGAATAGATTGTGCTGGCAATCACAGGGAATAGCCGGCTGTACGGATCGTTGTTTCTGGCCGTCTCCTTAACCGGCTACACTGCTTTGTCTTTACTTCACCTTCGTCTCTCTTCATCAACTTTTTTTTTTCCTTTGTTTTCTTCCCAAATAAACAATTATTCTTATTCTTTCTATTCTTTAAGATATGTTTATTACTAGATTTCTATATAGTAAAAGAATTTTATCTAACCTCAGAGATGACAGCTTGGTTGGATTATTAGTTAGTTTTTTAAATTCTAGGGTTTCTGTATGCATGCCATTTGAATGACTTTAGAGGCATTACAGGTTAAATATTCATTTTGTTTTCAATATTTGTAAAATTTTAGATTTAATTTTAATTTAGTCTTTGTTTTAATTAAAGTAATCTAATGGGTACTTTTTATTAAATTTACACTGCAAAAAATATCTTCCCAAATAGAAACGATGGTAAATGAACGCAACACAATATTGAAAAACTCTATAATGGTAAACTAATGCAATATGGAAACTCCTTCTTAATAGTCATGAGAGGAATTATACTGATTTTGTAATCCGCACATTCTATGGGTTGTGAAGTTTTTAATATATCTAATAAATTCACGTTAGGTATTACTATTATTTAATGAAGATATTGTTAAAAGAGAAGAAAGAAAAAAATATCAGAGACCAGACTAAACTCATGATAAAATTACATTGTATATATATTGACTTTAAGTAAAAATTGAAAATAGTTCATTTTCAAAATGTTGAACTAATTTAGTACCCAATTTTAGGAATGTGTGTATTTAGTCATTTCAACCAAATTCTTTTAAGTTTAAATGACGTTTCAAACGTATTTCATGACAATATTTGGGTTATTTACATCGTTTAACTCATTTTTGCTTCAATGTTAACTGAAAAACGCATTTTAAACGTTAAATAAACTTAACAAAATTTTGTAAATTTTGTTAGAAAGACTAAATTTACCCTATTTTAAAATATGAGAGACTAAATTGATCTAAAATTGATCTAAAATTTATAAGAGAAACCAATTTGCAATAATTTTCACTAGAAGTTAAGAGACAAAAAATATATTTAACTCAATAATGAAAGAAGGATAGAGAAAAAAAGAAGTAGAAGAAGAGAACTACAAACTAGAAAAAGTTACAAACATGACACATATACTCAAAATGGTTAAATATGTTTTTAGTCCCTAAAATTTAATACAAAAGTGGAATTCACTCTTGTCTTAAATGCTAACACGAGACGTGTTTGACACAAACAAAATTTAACATATATTCATTCATTTTTTAAAGTTTGAGAACCAAAATATATCAAAGATTATAATAAGAATGAATTCCAATTTCACGTCAAATTTCAGAAACTAAAAACATATTTAACTCTATGTTCTGACTCATGCATTGTAACGTGAGCAGCGTTATGGTTTTGTCCGTAAAAAGTGTCTCGAAGGATAGTAAGAAAAATGAGTATTTAAATTGTATTTGACTTCAATATAAAACTATTAGGTGAGATCACATTTACATCAAGATTATTTATGCTTTTATGATAAACCAAGTTATATTAGAAACTAATTGATTGATGAAATACAAAATTTGCTTATAAAATTGCTTAACAAATTTTATTCATCATAATAATGATAATTAGTATTGTTTGTTTGTATTGTGAACAAGAAGACAGATAGTCACGATAAAAAGACGTAACTATTGTTTAAAGGAATTACGTCATGAAAAAAAATAAATCAACATGCATAATAACTATTGATTGAGTTTGGATTGAGGCTCAGTTAATGGGATGCAACTAAAAGTATATTTTTAATGTATCATGATTCTTAAATATACTTTTTATAGTTGAGCTGCAACTAAAAATTAATTAGCATATGTAATTAATAAATTTTATGTAAAGGTAAATCAGACAATAAATAAGTAAGCCATATTCCTTATAAATTATGAAATAGTAACATAAACTAACACACGTACAAAATTAAGCATTGTAAGTTTTAAAACAAATATAATGTAATACACACGTGACATTTTTTTTAAAGAATCACAAAACTTACATGTATTATTAGTGTTGATTTCTAATTAAATTAATAATCTTTTTAATTGATTGATGGGATTTAAGGTATTAATCTAATTGAATGTTAAAGTTTTATAGTGATGCTATGTGAATTTACTTTAATTATAACTTTATTTTTATAATATGCATCATGCATTGTATATTATCAAGATGAAACTTTAAATTGGATAAGTGCAATGATGCTTTATCCTTTTTCATCCCACTACTTTTTGTTTATGATAAAGGTGGAGAAATAGAAAAGATTGCTTTTAGGCATATATATATATATATATATATATATATATATATATATATATATATAT
>Ga0099822_1011091_pt1 | contig 11056 bp, 15 predicted proteins | sample CowpeawhiteBW_FD_76839 | JGI IMG/M metagenome (GOLD analysis project Ga0099822, IMG submission 76839) | Root nodule microbial communities of legume samples collected from California USA - Cow pea white BW | ecosystem: Host-associated > Plants > Roots > Nodule | place: USA: California | collected... | reverse complement strand
GGCGTCGATCGCACCGTGCCCACGGGACAACATTGGTGCGCAACGCATGGCTTCATCATTGAGCTGCCTCGTCACGGGTACCTCGTTGCCATTGGATGAGCTGTTGGATGTATGGAAGGATGTGTCGCTCTGGCCGAAGCGCCATGATCACGATCCGCGGATTCACCGCGCGTCACCCCACGTCTCTTCGACCAAGGCATCAACCATATCGGATACATCGTCTTGTCCGACGTTAAGCGTCAGGGAGATTCGCAACCGGGCCGTTCCCAGGGGCACGGTTGGCGGCCGTATTCCACGGATGTCAAAGCCGCGCCACTGCAGCGCAGAGGCTAGCCGCATCGCGCGCGCGTTGTCGCCCACAACGTAAGGAATGATCTGTGAGCTCGAGGTGGTCGGGCGGCCGCACAAAGCGAGTTCCCGGTGCGTGAACTCCATCAGATCGACCAATTTTTTCTGCCGCTCAGGCTCCTCCTGCAGGATCAACAGTGCTTCCCGCACGGCGACCGCCATCAGGGGTGACGGCGCGGTGGCGAACATGAATGGTCGGCAGCGATTGATCATAAAGTCACGCAGTACACCGGAGGCGGTGACAAGCGCGCCCGCTGCGCCAAGCGCCTTCCCACAGGTGTGGATCACCACGAGATTTTCTCGCCCTTCATAGGGTGCGGTGAGCCCTCGCCCCTGCTTGCCGTAAACGCCTGTGGCATGAGCCTCGTCCACCACCAGGAACGCCTCGTGTCGTTCGGCGATTGCCATCAGATCCTTCAGCGGCGCAAAATCGCCGTCCATGCTGTACAGGCTTTCCACCACGATCCAGACGCGCCCCATTCCGCCCTTGGCGCGCCAATGGCCAATCGTGTCTTCGACCGACTGGGGCTCGTTATGGCCGCTTATCTGGCACTTGGCTCGACCGGCTCGCGCGCCTTCATGGATACTGGCATGCACGAGCGAATCGAGAACAAGCAGGTCGCCTTGCTGCGGCAGCGTTGTCAGAACAGCAAAATTGGCGATGTAACCGCCCCCGAAGAAAAGGGCTGATTCGGCTCTGAAGAACTGCGCCGCTTCAGCTTCAAGAGCTTCGTGCTCTTCACAATTGCCGCGCAGGAGCCGCGATCCACCTGCGCCAATCGGCGTGCCGGCCCCAAGCGCGGCGAACAGAGCCTCTTTCATGCGCGGCGCGCTCGCCAGCGCCAGATAATCATTCGATGCAAAATCGAGTCCTGTGCGCGGCCTCAGCCCGCGCAGCCGGTCATCGTCCTTCAGGGCCTCCAAGGCTGTGACATAGCGGTTAAGCTTGCCGATATAGGTTGGGTTCATTGCTCACTCCGCCCGACGCCATCATCGCGATGACGACCTCATGGCCGCAAAACGAAAGATGAAAGATCCACAATTGTCTCCGTCGACCGGCACAACTCAGGGCCCTGCACGTTTCGCTCTCGCGCGTTCACCTCTCTGCGGGTGCCGCAACTCGTGTATCCACCATTCGGGTCTGATTGGAATCATTGGGCACACCTTGATTACATCGATGACAGGGTGCGCTTCGCTTCGATATTGGTCGGTTTCTGCGTGTTTGTTGATCAGGTATCCTGTCGCTTTGCGCACCGCGATGGATCGAATCCTGATAGTGCAGATCGGCTTCTGTCACGCGACGAACTTGCAAGAAGATCCAATGCGCGCCGTCCCAAAACGCACAGCGCCTGCACTTCATCGGTCATGAACTGACGTCCGGCGACGAGGCCGCGTGCCCGGATGCGTCAGGGTTTGGGTCGTCGCGAGCAAGCGTGCCGGTGCGGTCGGATCGAGGCACTCAGCGGCAGCGTCGCTCATCGGCATACGATTGACTTCGTTGCATAAAGCGGATCGGCAAGCAGGGCGAACATGCCGAGGCAACCATCGACACGCTCGCCCATGCCGTGCCGCCCCCGCCGCGTACCTCGATGCCAGCGCCATGCAGAGACGTCCGCACCCTCGATCGTTCGCACCTTAAAGGGCCTTTCCCGAATGCCGCCGAGAGAGCGAGAACCAGAGAATAGCGCGGGCAATTCCGCACTCCGCGTCGTGTTGTTGGCATATTGCGCTTCGCTATGCGCGCGCAAACTTCGTTCAGAACGGACAAATGCGCCCGCACTTAGCGATCGTGATCTAATCGCATCATAAACGTACGATACGCACCATGTCTTTCCTAACACGACCGCCCACTTCGTCGTCTCGAATCCCGCGTGTTGCGCCAGGCCGAAGCGGCGTTGCGAAGTCGTCGATCTCAAGATAGTTATCTGACCGATCTGCGACAGAAGCTCCCTCACCCATGATTCGTCACATCGTCTTGTTTGCTGCCAAGGATGAGGCTCGGCTTGATCAGCTCATCGAAGGCTTGGCGGTACTCGCCACAATCCCGCACGCACGCCGCATCGAGATTGCTCACAATCGCAAGACCGACCAGTTCGACAACGATATCGACGTCGTGGTCTATGCGGAGTTCAACAACGAGACGGAGCTCGCGGCCTACAAAGCGCACGGCCTGTACCAGCAGGCGATCAGGCTGGTGAGGCCGTTCCGGGAGCTGCGGTTCGCGGCCGACTACAATGTATCCACAGATGCGCGCTACGCGGCGATAGGAGGAATGATTCAACTTTGCCGGCGCACCGCGCCTACGCGCGAGCGACCACCCGACAATTGACGTCAAGGACTTACGGGATCCCGGCGAGCGGCGCTTTCGCTTTGGGATGGGACTCACAATGGAAGCGCATCTGTCGCCAGTGATTTTCGTGACAAATCGTTCAATGCACATCCGAGAATTGCAATGGATCGCGCCTGTCACCGCAATGCGCTGCCTGGCGCACCGACCGCATCTGACGTTTCTCGATAGCGCAGCGATGCATGCCTTGCTCGGACGTTACTCTTATCTGAGCTGCGAACCATTCAGCACTTACGTGGTCGAGAACGGACAGCCAAGTTACGATGGAGAGCCCCTGGATGGCGACCCATGGGAAGTGCTTCGCAGCCTTCTCGCCAAGTATCCGCAGGAGCATGATCCCGATCTGCCGCCGTTTCAAGGAGGCGCAGCCGGCTTTCTTGCCTACGATCTCAACCGGACACTGGAGCGATTGCCGGCGCCGGCGATTGCCGGTCAGCATTTGCCCCAATCGATCCTGCACTTCTATGACGTGGTCGTCAGCTTCGATCACCGCGACAAGAGATGCTGGATCGTCTCGACCGGATGGCCAGATCAGGATCCCGCGCGACGAGCCGAACGTGCGCGCCGTCGAGCCGATGAGTTCGCTGCATTGCTGGCCAGGCCACGGTCGCCGCGAATTGTGCTCCCTGGCACAGCGGGCGCATGGCGTTCGAACTTCAGCCGCGCGAGATACATTGCCGCAGTACAGCGCGTTATCGAATTGATCCTGGCTGGTGACTTGTTTCAAGCGAATATCGCGCAACGCTTCAGCGCCAGGGTTTCGCGTCTATTCGACCCACTTACTTTCTATTCCCAGCTACGATCGTTGAACCCGGCGCCTTTTGCAGCTCTGCTGCGTTACGGCAAGCTGACCATCGCATCGAGCTCGCCGGAGCGTTTTCTCAAGCTTGACGGACGACAGGTCGAAACGCGCCCCATCAAGGGCACGTGTGCGCGGTCTACGGATTGTGTAGAGGACCGGCGCCGCGCCGAACTGCTTCTCGCGTCCGAAAAGGACCGCGCGGAAAATATTATGATTGTCGATCTTCTGCGTAACGACTTGTCACGTGTCTGCCTTCCGCACTCAGTAGACGTTCCGGCGCTGTGCAACCTCGAATCCTACGCTTCAGTACACCATCTCGTGTCCGTCGTTACGGGTGAGCTGGCAGACAATCAGGATGCAGTCGCCCTGCTTCGGGCCTGCTTTCCCGGCGGCTCCGTGACCGGGGCGCCGAAGGTGCGCTCAATGGAAATCATCTCCGAAATCGAGCAAGTGGCACGAGAGGTCTATTGCGGTGCAATCGGCTTCATCGGCTTCAATGGGCAGATGGACACGAACATTGCGATTCGAACTGTCACGATCGACGACGGTCTGGCCGTGTTTCACGCAGGTGGCGGGATAACTGCGATGTCGGATCCAGAAGCCGAATACGAGGAGACGCTCGCCAAGGCGCAGCGGATATTTGACGCGTTTCGTGCTGAAGCTTCCCCCGCACTGTGATTGTCATCATCGATGGTCGTCTTCCTGGTTCCTTAAACCGTCCCTGGGGCAATTCGGTTGCACGCAACATCACCCAGAACACAGGCAAGGGCACCGGCAGATGGACAGATGCTCAAATAAGGCACCGCATCACCAAGGCATCGGCCGCGACGGCCACCATCTCAAGCCTCCGATGGGAGTCGACTCTCGCTCCACGACAAGTCCCCGACGTCGATTCCGCTTCGGACGCCGTTTGTTGAGACCCAGGACCGGGGGTTGGTTGTTGCTTACGCCGGGCGGGTCTATCCCGGCGCCAAGATCTTCGAACGCGACGAACTCTCGCATGAGCGATGGCAATCGTGGCCCATAACCGCGAGGGTGCGCCTCCTGCCCGCGCCGTTCGAATGCGGATGCCCCTAAAGCGCGATGAGATTGGGATCATTCAGCATCGCACTTTGGCTTCGTACTTGAGCAAGATTTCCGCAAAAGCTAAAAGGCCGGATTTCGCGTGTGCAGCATGACGTGTACTTCGTGACGACGTCGCGAGTCCACGTCAGCAAGAACATCACCCTATCAGCCACCTCGCTGGCCTCGAGGAGACTTCCGGAAAATCCCAGGCCCGTCTCAGCTTTTCGGGCGGCTCTCCGCGAGGAGCGCGCGTCAACCACACCAAGGTCGTTCTCGCGCCGCGCATGTTTCGCCCTCAACCAGCTCACCAGCCCGCTTAAGCAAGCATTTGAGACGGATCGCGACCCAAGCCAATCAACTGAAAAATTGAAGAAGAGCGCCTTGGCCTCGATTAACCAACTGGTTCTTCTGCCGAGATTGCAGATTGACACGAGACGTAGGCGCTTGAGACAAGCTTATAACAACAGCACGCTTTTTGCTCGAGTTTCTTGCGCTCGTCGATCTGCAAAAAGCCCCGTATCTTGCGAATTAGTCCTTGTTCTTCGAATCGGATCAGCGTCTCCGTGACGCCTGCACGACCCAGTCCCAAGACGTTGGAAAGGTAGTCACGCGTCACGGGCAGCATGCGGGCTTCGGCAGCATCGCTCGCCAAACAGAGCCAGGACGCGAGCCGCTGTTCCCGATTATGCCGAACTCCGCACAATCCCGTCTGAACGCATTGAAACGTCAGCGCTTGAACGTACTCAAAGAGACGATCTCGGATCACAGGACGTCCCTTTATCACCCGGCGCAAATCCTCAACAGGGATCCTGCGCGCGCGCCCGTGAAAGAGCACAACCGATTGATGCGTCGAACGACGCCCTCCCCACAAGAACGAACCGCCGACCAGACCTCGGTAGCCCACGACTGCCGTTTCAAGCATGCTTCCTCCCGCGGCAACCCTAAGCGAGATGAGCCCTGAGTCGATGAAGTAGACGTGCCCGACATGTCCTTTCGGCTCTTGCAAGATCATGCGCTCTTTCAGCACAATCGGCTCAAGGCACTTTCCGATCGCGGTACGGTCTCGCAGGGGTAGGCTCGTCAGGATCGCATTCTCGACAAAAGGCCGCTTCTTACGCGTCGCAAAGGGCCGGTGCGGCATCGGCCATGCGCCGTACACCGGTTTGCGAGCTGCATTTCTGGAACCGGCAGGCGCGTCGACGACGGCGGACACGTGGTCGGTCATGGTCCCTCTCCGGCCGAGCGGTTTTGTGCATCACGCAGTCAGTCGCCCGGCCTCTACCGAAACGAGGGCCGGGCCGGGTCCCTCTTGTCAGGAGGCGATAAGTCGCGCTGCGCCATAGGCTCGCGGCAGTTCGGCTCTTCCGCGCGTTTTACGACGTCGCGTAAGACAATTTCGGATAGCCATACAACCAGCTCTTTGAGGCGCGCATTCTCTTGCTTGCAACGCTCCAGCTCATCGCGATCGTCTGTCATTGTTGATGCTTCATGGAGACTTTGTCGTCATGGTTCAGTCATGATTGATGTAAAACCTGCGCAAGATAAGAATGCTCCGACGAACACCGTACGTCGGGTACAAACAATCGAGCTTCTGGGCGGAGTGTGTGATCCCGGCCTCAGATTGGATCGTTTCGTACAGCTGGGGGATGGATCTCAGGAGCTTTCCATGGCGCCGCGGATGATCGGGGCACGGCGATATCGCGGCGTCCCAAGCCCGCATGGGGTTGTGCGACAGACCGAGAACGCTCTGGCACCAGCGTGAGCGCGATTCGCAGGGCGAATGGCTATTGATGCCATCGTTCTAGAAGAGAATCGCGAAGGGCCGCCTCATGTTGCGAGGCGCGACCAAGCTTGGCATCTCGCGTCATCGGGCTCGATCAACTTCAAGAACGGGCCGCGATCAACCCATCGTTCTCTCCAGGTGGAGTGCATCACATGCACGCTCGGCTTCTTAACGATCCTGCCGATTGGAGGCTTCCTCGACGGCAACGGTACTCTTCGCACCGATCAGGTTCGACATACCTTGTGTTGCGCGAGAAACTCTACAGCGCTTCTCGTTCCGTTGACCTCCGGACAACTCGTCGCTCGTCCGTCGATACCGCGGTCGATCGTGACGCTGTCGCACGGACGCCGATCGGTGCATTTGGAGTCGAGTTGTTCAAGATCTATGCCGTTGGCCGCCAAGCGGGTCGGGGTGATGTCCCCTTGCTCAACTGGCGGAACTAGGATGGCTTTGCCCCACGAGCCGGCATGCAGGCCGGTTTGTCATGCCCTCGACCAACCTGGACCGCTAAGCATTTGGGTCAGTAGGGCCGCCCATAGACACGACGCTCGCGCGCAAAGGCAAACCTCGGATTAATGCCGCAATAAGCGTACGTGCCGGAAGCCGTCGCCATGCATTGCGCGTAGCTTGCGAATTGGCAGTTGCCTGGATAACCCCAAATCCGCCCCTGCAGGCAGTACGGATAATCTCGAGCGGCGGCGGAAGTTGATCCGGCCGCTGCCAGCGCGGCAGCAGCGCATACAAACAGAAGACGGCGCATTAAGAGCTCCTCTGTCCTGGTCGATCAGATAGGGCGGCCACAGAGCCATTCGCTGAACCGAGATCGAGCGCTCGCTCAAGATGGCGACTCAAGTCTCACCCGTCAATCGATATGACGATCCGCTCGGCCAGCTTTCTGCCGCGGGCCGGCCAGTTTCGCGCGCGAGGCCTGCCAACACCATAGCTCAGCCCTGACCAGACGTGCGGTGCATGTTTGAAGGACGCCTCGCCCGTCAGAGATAAATGATGAGGAACTCTTTAGCTCACGAGCGCTCGTCACAATCATGAGCTGATCGACGCGGACGTGGCTGCCACACTGCCGTAATTGATGCGCCAGGTCGCGACGGTTATCTGCAATTTCGAATCATTCTGTAGATATGACGATTGTATGTCTTGACTTCTCGAAGAATAATTTGCGGACAAGCGTCGGAAACCCAACAGACAGTGTGAGTTTGGCCGAGCATACTGCCATCCGTGTTGGATTGAAGCTCAGCTCATAGCCGAACATCGGAGCGGAACTACCGTCCGCCTCCGCGACAGTCTTGCGACCGCAATCTCGGGATGTGTATTCGCTTGAGAAAGGTACGGCGCCATGAGTGAGAGCGAAGCAAATGGACAACACGGCTTCGCGATGTCGTTGTTCACGCTCCCGAGAGCCACGTCGCCAGCCACAACTGGCGAACTCGCCGCTCAGAGCATCGCCAGCGCTCAAGACGCCTGCAGGAAGATCAAGGCCATATCGCAGGAGATGGCGGCGACGTTGCGTGAAACGTACTCACGGAACGCCAGAAGCGTAACTGACTATGGCCTCAAGGTCATCGAACTCTCCAACGCCAATACCGCGTCCGCGATCGATTTTTTCACCCATCTCCTGGAGAGCAAATCAGTGACGGACGTCCTCACCCTGTCCGCAACTGAGGCGCGCAGGTCGTTCGAGACCACATCGGCACTGAACCGCGAACTCCTGGAGCTTGCGCAGAAACTTGCGAAGGACACCGCAGAGCCGATGAGGAAGAGCGTCACGAAGGCTCTGTGTCAACCCAGCTAAAGTGGCGCTGCTCCAACCGGACGGTTTCAATCACGAAAACCAAATCCAAGGAGGCTCACATGGGTATGGTGATGGTCAAATGCCCGCAGACCGGACGCGCGATCCCGACTGGCATCACGATCGATCGTGAGGGTTTTCGGCGTAGCGCAGTTTTCTTCAGCAGAACCCACTGCCCCATCTGCCGCGCCGATCATATGTGGTTCGCGCAGGACGCGTGGGTCGACGAGCCGAACACCTTGCCGCCGTGCCGCCCCGCCAAGCCCCAACAGTCGTTCGTCTGAGGAAAGTCCTCTCCTTGGTCAACGATTGCGATGGAACGGACATCATGGCCGACACGCAAATCTCAACTGCAATGTCTACTTGGCGGCTGCAGGCCAAGGACTTTCTTGAAGAGGCACGGCGGATGAAGCCGGGTCCCAAGCGCAACGAGCTGCGCGAGATGGCCAAAGTGTTACGCGCGATTGCCAAGCTCGACGAGCAATCTGCGGATCGCGCCAAACCAGGTGAGGCGACAGGCCGCTGAACACCGCTGCTCGCCTCTCCTTACCTTCCGGCAACGACGTTCCGATTACAGGGGCGTCTTCGCTCGCCAGTCGTCGAAAGAGGCGGTGCTATGGAGCCTTGTGGTGAGGCCTACTCAAACCGCGACGTTGCCCTCTCCTCGGCGTACATCCCGTCGATCCGACGACGCATCAGCGCGTAGCATGCGCAAGCCGAGGCCTGGAGCCGCGGCCGGTCGATCTCGATCATTCCCCGCCGGTCAGACCTGATGGCACCGGCGGCCCGCAACTTGCTCATCTCCAGCGTCACCGTCGTCCGCTGCACCCCGAGCAGTTGCGCGAGTGCTTCCTGGGTGAGAGGCAGGACGTCGTCCGCAACGCGATCGCGCAGCTGCAAAAGCCAGCGTGCGATACGAGCCTCTACAGGGTGCAGCGCGTTGCAGGCAGCCACGTGTTGCAGCTGAAGGAAGAGCGCGCGAGTGTGAAGCTCGACAACGTGCCTGATGGCCGGACTTCGCGCGTAAGCGAACCGAAACTTTGCGGCGGAGATTTGCGACACGGTGCCGGCCACGCGAACGATGGCGGTAACTGAAGACAGCGAGTGTCCAAGTATGGACAGCAACGGCCCGACCGCGCCTTCCCGCCCGATCAACGTGGTGGCGACTGTCTGGCCGTCAGGCATATCGATCATAAACGTTACGGCGCCGCTATGAGGAAAATAGACCTGATCGAGCTCTTCGCCTGATCGAACCAGCACGGCGTTGGGCGTCAACGACAGGTTGCGGCAATGGGGCGCGAGCAAACCGAAGTCTGCAGGCGCCAGTGCGGCCAGGAGCCGATTCCCAACCTTGGTCGAGGCCCTCGTCACAGGCTGCTTGCCTGCCGCCAAGAGCCCAGAGGAAGAGGTACGTTCATTGCAATGTCCCGGATGCTGGCAGATCCCGTTTGCGCACTTCCGTCACTCATTCGCTGAGGTCGCGTGCGCCCCATACGGAAAAGGTACCCGACGCCCGCTCATCCAAGGTCAAGCGAGCTCGTCGTTAGAAGTTGACCAATGCCATACAATACAGACAGTGCCGCGCCCACAGCGTAGAGATAGACAGCAAGTTGAGGCCAGAATTCACCGTCACGGTCGAACATTAGCGCCCGTATTGTTATTGATCGGATGTTTGTCCACATAGAACCTCAAAGGAAGCGGCCGATCGGAAATCCTGTCGATTGCGATCTCCGCCGCCGCCGGAAGGCGCCAAACCCTCTTGGGTGTGCTCCGGCGACGAAGAAAGTCGGGCAAGATGCTCGTTATTACTCTCGCGGCTTCGGTACTATGTGCCGCGCGTCATGGACCAATCGGATTAGGATCGCAATTGAACCTCTCATTGCGCAAATATTGGTCACACCAGCTCAGACGCACTCTGCTGCCATATCCAAGATAAATGCTCCGATGAGCACCGTACGAAACGTACGGAAGATCCCGCTTCTTACGCGAGCGTGTCTCCGCAGCTCCAGATTGGAACGAATCGTACCAACGCTCTGCTGGCCGCCAGCTTGGACTTGCTCTCCAAGAGCTGCGGTCGTGGCGTGAAGGCAACCGAACTCACTAAAACCGCGTGAGCACTCGACTATTGGTTTGCCGCGGCAAGAACGGCTTGGTCACTCCGTGGCGCCAAGGAGCCGATCGCGCTCGCAGAATTTGGCAGGTCTTCGAGCGGCCGCACGTTTGCGCAAGAAGCGCGCGGCGCACGCAGGATCTGAACGCAGCCGCCCTCGTGTAGCCGGAGGCGCGGATCGAGCATCCTGCCTGGCGGGGTCCATGAACTGTCAAAGCTTTCCTTTCAGCGCATCGCGGGTTCAGCCTGCACCCGGCGCGCCGAAATCCGCTTGATCGATGGGCGGACATTTATGCTTACGTTGCCCGGTCGCAGGTGACCCCGCTTGATAAACCGGCCCTGGCCCGACTTCACGAAGGTCCCCGCTGGCCATCCGTCGCGATGCAAGGTGAACGCCGGCTGAATGCTCTGTGTCACGACAAGACGCTCTCGATCGTTGCTGCACGCAAACTTCTGTGCCGCCGCAAAGTGAGATGAGTAATTCCGCGAAATCGCCTGTAAATCACTCAACGATGACCACACGAAGCAGATTGTTATGACAGCCGCGCCGTTCGCACGATTGACGCGATGTGACGGGTCTGTCGAGGCGAATGGCGCGGGGAATCATCAAATCGTTCCCTCGCAAAACACTCAATCCAGGAGACAAGGATGACGTTAGTGAAGACCTCTGTGATCGCATGCGCCCTTTCGGCTTTGCTTGCGGGCCCTGTGCTTGCGCAAGGTCCGTCAGCCGACACCAAGGGTCGCAATGGCGCGCAGAGCATCCAGGGCGGCATGAGCGAAGATGAGGACTTGGC
>Ga0099822_1011087_pt1 | contig 11060 bp, 8 predicted proteins | sample CowpeawhiteBW_FD_76839 | JGI IMG/M metagenome (GOLD analysis project Ga0099822, IMG submission 76839) | Root nodule microbial communities of legume samples collected from California USA - Cow pea white BW | ecosystem: Host-associated > Plants > Roots > Nodule | place: USA: California | collected... | reverse complement strand
GAAGGATGATTTGGAATGGATTCAACATGGAACATGTATGAGGATGGATTATAAAGGTTGGCATGAGATTTATAAGCATGATAAATATTACATGATTGTTTGAATATGATTGGTATGTTGTTAAGACGTAATTCCATGAGCCTCTAGGTGAGACCTCATGGTGGTGCTTCAGTAGTCGAGACGTAATTCCATGACCCTTGTTAGTGGCAGTTCATGGTGGTGCCCCATGTATATAATTTAGTAAGGATTCAAGGTAAGGTTGTATCCTGACGCTCTAAGGAGTCAGTTAGTCTCACATAGAGCAGACTGACTCTTGTGATGAGAGTAGTAGGAGGCCTGAAATTCATCAAGGGCTAACCTTGTGTGGTGGGGGTTGAGACATTGTAACATTGTAAAACTTAGCTCGGGGGTGAGCAGAGAAATCCACCACAAGTGTAAGCATCCGCAGAATCCAACTAGATTATATGTATCCAGATGAGTCGAGTCTGAGTCTTAGTATATTGTTTGAAAGGTCATAACATGTTTGGATTAGATATACTGATTGGAATGTGAAATAGCATGTAACTATATGATAAACTGTTTTATATTCTAGCTTACCTTTTTGCTTGTTTGATTGCTTGTGTGTGGTTCTTCTTCTTTTGCGATGATCATCAATTTATTGATGTGAACAGATGCGAGGAACACCCGGGATCAACAGGGAGGTGATGGTTCCGCTGTGTAGCCCATCTGGGCTGGATTCTACTGTCTTGGGCTTTCTCACAGGGCTATGGCCCATATACTGTTTTGCCCTTTAGTACTTTAATAACTACTGTCAAGTTCTTGTATTATACTTTGTATCTGACATCGTGATGTGCATTGGTTTCTTCTAGTTTTTGTTTGGGATATTGTAAGGAGTAGTGGTTAAACTCCCGGATTTGTTTCTTCTACTCTATATGTGTGGCATCTCATTTAAATTAAGAATATTATTTAAATAGGTGTTACAATAATCAAGTAGAATGATTTTCAAACAATTAAAGAAATTAGTGTAGGAAGAGAAAAAAAAGAAGGCTATCATGTACAATCACAAAAACTATAAGCTCAAGAGAATCATGAATTTATAACCTCAAAAAGGGCATCATAAATTAGGGCAGGGAATTATGCTTTGAAGTGCCACTTCACTTCACTTTCTGCTTGGCAACTGAATTACAACAACCAAAGATGACAATGATCACTCAGGGTGACATTAAACTGCACAAGGGATTGCCGGGGAACACTACTAAACCTCCTAATTAGTCACTTAATCAGTCATCTCACATTCAAATATATTCTTTTCCTACCACTCACGCAGGCCCAGTCATCCATTTTGGACACTTTTATGTCTTCTAAGAATGGCGAGTATCTTTCTATGATGTACTGAACCTGTATATTTGAATAACGGAATTAAGAAGCAATATCCCCAAATAGTAACTCCAAGTAACAAAAAATACAATGAAGCATTTTGAATAAAAAATTAGATATGTTTTAACTAAATTACCTGCTCAGATAAGACACCAGAGAGACCAACAACGGCTCCAGGCTTCGCATAAGAGATAATTTGATCGGCAAGATCCATTAAGGGATTTAAGAGTATATTTGCAATAACCACATCAAACTTAGCACAGTAAGTAGTGATTGTTTGTATCTCATAAGTATTTTCCCTCTCCATAACTCCAAATGTAGAGTCATCTTTGGAGGAAGAAGAGGTTTCGCTAGTAATCAGGTGCAGTTGCATTTTGTCTGGTCTGATGTTGTTCAGAGAAGCGTTTTGAGATGCTGATGCAATTGCTTCTGAATCTACATCAACTCCAACAGCGAAGGAAGCTCCAAACTAGTAAACCATAAGATGTCAAAGTTGGAACTGGAGAGCCAACTATAAAATACAAAATGTAAACAATATCAAAAAGCTGATTCACAGATTTTGGCAGTATTTTCTAGATCTGAAAAAGAAAATATACTACATGAAGTTGTTGGATAATCGATGCACAAGGCAACTATATATCAAACTAGAAAAAGATGTGGTGGTATTGCTATTATAAAGGAAGAATGGGAAACATATCACAACATATTTTCTTGTTCAAAATACGTGGATAACTTCATGCACATAACTTTTAGCAGAAAAGAATTGCATTTATGTTTCTCATTTTATGAAACAAATATTACTTCCAGTTGAAGATGATACCTGTACGTCAGGCAGTTTCCACAGTATAAAACGATATTATTATTCGTTGAGAGAATATGGAAGATCACAAGCCAAATCAATTCATATATTTAGGCTCATAGTGTCCCTGTACTCATATCTGATCTTAACATATATGCTATATGTTCCTTCCTGCCATTTGCCATACAGCAGTTTCTAAAAATTTACAGCCTAAACATTTTATTATGATGAAAATACAAGAAAACATTCAATAGTGCTGACAACTCGCAATTTGTTAAGACTGGTCCTGTATAGTTTAAGGTTTCGCATAGAAGCAGCAGTCAACAACAACTAAAGCTAAAGCGCAAGTGAAAGGAAAAGAAAAAAACAGAACGGAGAAAAGTACAGTTCCAACGGACAAAATGATTCTGGTGTGACCCTCAGCATGTTTTCCATAATAGTTCTTTTCATTTTAGTATTTTTAAGTATACTTTAAGAATTTACTACCTTAAGAGCTGCAATAGCAAGAATTCCAGTGCCCGTGCCATAGTCCAGAATGTGCTCCCCTCCTTTAATACAACCGTGTAAGAGTAATAGACAGAGTTTGGTAGTGGCGTGTTCCCCTGTTCCAAAGGCTAGTCCAGGGTTGACAATTATATTTGTTGCTTGAACATCCTGTGCAAAATCCAGGATTCATTATCAGAAAATTCCTTTTCAGTTTTCAGCTTCACTATCTCTCAGAACATTTAACTTAAAGAGGGCAAAAAATATTGACAGAAGTTACCAAAACAAACCAATCAAGAGAGATCAAACGCAATATCAGCAATCATACTAAGTTTATAATGAGTCATGGATAGAGAAAGGTTAAGATAGTCATACTGGTGGAGTACACCACTGAGGCACCACCCATAGCCCTTCAGTAACTTGAACTGGATGAAGTGATTCCTGTATGTAACCAGAGATAGGTGAATTTGAACCATAGATAGGTGAATTTGACAAGTCATTTTCAATAATAAATCTAATTTTGATAATTTTCAGCAATATCAATGATTTCCGTTTTTACACCATGCCGTACATAAGAATGTTAAGGATAGAACAGTATAGTGCTGGTGTGAGAAAAATCAAATAATTAGTATTAAGTAATCAGCAAAAGGTCTTTATATCAATAATTCCTTTCCTTCTCACAGATAACTTTTCAAGGAAAGTCAGTTTCTGGTTCACACAGGATACATCTAGGATTTTTCCCTCAGTAAGCCATGGCTACAAACAATTGTTTGAGAAAACACTAAAAGATGGAGACAAATTTCTTCAACCCTTTTCAGAGTGGAAAAGAAAGAAAGACATCCTTTTATGAAGAAGACATCTTATCTCATCCTATAGGAGAAGAATTACTAGGAAAGTGACAACAGAGATGTGGAATGAACGCAATAAATATGTTTCATCTTTAATGGAATTTGCACATGCATTAGATTTCATCTCTTCAGTAACAAGACAAGAAAAACAAATGACCATAAAAAACAAAAGAGTAAAAGAAGAAAAGATTGACCTGAGATCTCTTCATCCAGTCATCCTCCTCACAAATTTTAACTTCATATCTAGGTATCTCCTTCAAGCCAATAGAATCAGCTGCATGTAAAATGCTCACACTTATATCCTCAACTTCAGGAAATATTGAACTAATGCAAATCTGCAGGAAATATTTCATCAATACGAGCAAGTGAGCAACAGCCTAGTGTCAAAATGGAATTTAGAATTTTTAGAAAGATTACAATTAGAGAATTTCTTAGCAAGTGATAAACAACCTAGTGTACAACCAAAATATTTTTTCTCTATGGCAATCTTTAGGAAAAGATCTACATGGAGCAATTTCATAGGTTTGTAGCTCAAGGGAAGTCTCCAAGACATGAACGTCATCTTTGCAAATCTATACATGGTCTCAAACAATCTCCAAAGCATGGCTTATCAAATTTAGCACTGCAGTTTAGAAATTTGGCACAATTAACAGTGAGATTGACCCCTTGGTCTTATATCACCGATTGGCTACAAGATGCATTTATTCGATGGTGTATATAAGTGATGACATTGTCATTATAAGTATTGATTAAAGAGTTTTCCTATTGTTGTGAATTGTGTGTTTAATGACGCAAGTACATACAAAGTATATTTTAGAGAAACCTAATAATGACTAATAATAATAGAGAATATCCCTCATTATCAGCTGTACATATTTCCCTCATTATTAAGATCAAATCATGTGTTTACAATGATGATGACTTGATTAGGGAGCAACTTTGTTATTGTTTTCACATATAAGACCAAGGAAGACTTCAATTCATCTTTGGGGAATGAAATACTTGAACTATTTTCCTTTTAAGTAACTTATGCTAGGTATCTTTGACATCTCCGCTGGTCTAACATCCTATAGTTCATCTATTATTTGTCATCTTATGAAACATATCATAAAAAAATAAAGCCAGAACAGCATGGGGAGGAAAACCAAACCCATTGACGGTCATATTTTTACTTACACATAGAACATTAAATCCTATCTTTCTTAGACTGTAATTAAGAATAAACCCACTATTTTAAGTGGAATTGACTTAATTGGGCTTAATTGGGCTTTAACAGTAATAATTGATTAAACATGGAATTTTAAGCCTGTTGACCTGTTTATCTTATTGGATGATATATTGACCTATAGGTGATTGTTCCAGTGGATTTGGAAAGCTAGGATTTTGAACCTAATAAAGGAATAAAATGATTTGAAGAATGAAACACTGAGTTGATTATGAACTGGATCTTCAGAAGATATTTTTACCTAATTACTATGGAGATATGTTGAAATGAATAGAATGATTGAAAAGATATTTTTCCCTAATTACTATGGATATATCGATAATATTTGTCATAATAATCTGATATTTACAACACTTGACTTCAAGTTGGTAAATGAACATCAATCATTCCAACTTGCTTACAATATTCTAGAATTTATCCTAAGGAAACCCTTTAGTAAAAATATCTGGTATGTAAAATCCTGTAGACATGGGATTACTAGGCCCCGAACTAGATTATCTTTGAAGAAGTGTCTGTTAATTTTAATATGTTTGGTCCTATCATCTTGGACTATGGAGATATTGAGCATATTTTTATACTAATAATAAGTTGTTTACAACAGATATAACAATTCAAAATTGATAATATGATTTCTTGGACATATGTAATAGAAATTTCAATGGAAACAGGATTGATGAATGCTTAAAACATCGAAACACATTCGGATCCCAATGCTAAACTTTGGCCTAATTAGGGGCATTATTTTCTAAATCATAAATTATCTCATTATCACTCATTCCAAATATTTCTTTTACTATTAGTATAGTAGGTCAGTTTCTTTTCTCTCTATGTACAAGACATTGAGATGCAGTAATTCACATCCTCAAATATATTGCAGGAGCTCCAAGACAAGTATGATTCTATGAAGACAAAAGTCATGCTCAAATTGTGGAATATTCCAATGCTGATAGGGCAAGTTCTCCCTCGAAATAGAGGTCTAGCTTTAGTTATTGCTTCTTCATTAGTGGTAATCTAATTTTCCAGAAAAAGCAAGAAAACATAGTTGTGAAATCAAATCATGAGCATAAGCATAGTATCGAGCAATGGCATCAACCACTTGCAATTATATTCTTCATCTCAAAATTTTGTTACCCACCTTATATTCTTTTATAATTAGAAAATCAGAAGATATTTTCTAGAGTGTTAAAGTATTTGAGTGCATTCATTTTATTGCTTGCTATCATTCTTTCCAACAAATTCAATTAATCTTCCAATAGGAAAAGCAAACCTTTATCACAATCTATTAGGACTTAAGCACAAGAGGAAAGTTCAACCTATAAGACTAAATCATTAAATGGAGAGGTTCAAGGCTTCCAATACCAAGTAGCTTATTATACTTAATGTGAGATTCCTAACACAATCATAAACATAACTACCATTAAGTTGGAATTGAAACAAATAAAACAAACAAATTTGATACAACTAGAGCACGCAACAAAAATTACAAGGAAAGAAAATTAAAATAAGAAATTAACAATCAGCAAGTTTACCTCATCAGTACTTTGAGAGACATCATCTTGATCCATGCTAACCGAACTTGCACCAAAGCTTAAAAGGGCTTCAGCAAGCACATCCTTGTTAGCACAAGTGGAAGGGTGGTCAACCATATTGGCAAGATAAGAGAAAATTTAAGCAAAAGTATGTTCAAAATTAACCTAAATATGTTATTGAGGTCTAGTAGACAATTCCTTCCACATAGACCACAAATACATTGTAGCTTCCTAGTCCTATCCAAATTAGCCATTCATATAACAATTTAGTGGGATTCAGTAAAAATAAATAAATCTTGTATGCTTATCAACCTAAATTGTTGGGAAATCCTATATGTATATTGGGTAACTTCTCTTAATGTCAATTGGTTTTAGAATGAAATCTAACATAGTATCAAAACCTATAACTCATCTTGGTAATTACCTTCTGGTAGGCTCGCCTAGTTTGGCAAATACATGTGGAAGAAGAGTGTTGAGAAGTCCACATCACCTGCCTCAATTATTGGAGTACAACTTATATATTTGTTGGACAACTTCGCTTAATGTCAATTGGTTTTAAGATAAAATCAAACATGGCATTAGAGCCTGTTAGGCTTTCAGTAACCACTGAAAGAAAAAGGCTTTATTTGACCCTAACTTTATTGGATTTCAAAAGAAAAACATGTACACAAAGTTCACACTGGAACGATACAGGAAGATTAATAAGGAACTTGCATCACAACCAATCAATTTAATTTTAATTGATAATCAGAATTAATTTTGATTATTCCATTAGCATTTTATTTATGGTATTGTATTTCTGTATTTCTATAAATAAGCCAACTCTAAAGAGAGTGGAGGCACGTCAATTTTGAATAATGACATTGTAATTCTTCCTCAATTCAATACATCCTACGGATTCTATTCATTCATTGGAATCCCTATAGTTTTGTAGTTCTTCGAATAGTTTATTCCTAGTTCTACCTGCATCAGTGGTATCAGCTTAGACCGTCCATTGGCATTAATGGCAGACGCAACTCGTACTCAAGTAGCCATGTGTGAGCAAGAGAATCGTTTGGAGAATTGAATCACATCGAAACTCAAAGCACACCTCATCAAAATTATAGCCTCCATTTGACAGGCTATTGATTCTTCAATTGATCAACGAATATTGGAGACAGTACAGCGTGGCACTCGTTCTGCGAATTCCAATTATTCTTGCGGAACCCAATTGGCGCGAATTGATTTTCCACGTTTTAGGGGTGATGCAATTCAGCGGTGGATATATCAATGTGAAACTTATTTCGCAATTGATGGCACGCTTGAGGATGTGCGTGTAAAATTGGCTATCATCCACTTCGAAGGGAAGGCACTACAATGGCACACTGCATTTGTTTAAAATCTACCAGGAGGTCATCTGCCTACTTGGACTAAATTTACAAAAATTTTAATAGATCATTTTGGGGAAATATGTGATGATCCAATGTCTGAACTTATGCAATTGCAACAGCAAAGTACATTGGTAGAATAACATGATCAGTTTGATGCCATAACTGCTAGACTAAATCTCTGTGAGGCCCACTTGTTAAGTTGTTTTTTAGGAGGGTTAAAAAGGGACATTCAAATGACCGTTAGAATGTTTCAACCTCACGATGTATGGAAGGCATTTCAGTTGACTAAACTATATGAATTAGCGTCTGCTTCAAACATCCCTACCAAAACCACAAAATCCTACAAAAGCCATTTTACCTACACCTAAACCTATACACAAACCTCCCGATTCCCATAATCAACTAAACCCAAACCAAAAACAACCACCAAAAAAACTTACCATGGCCTTTATGAGTGAGAGAAGATCTAAAGGACTTTGTTATTTTTGTGATGAACCATATACATCTACACATGCATTGACACACAAGCAGCTTGAGATTCATGTCTTGGACATGAATGATACGGAGGTGGAACCGGTGGATGAAATTGAGGACACTCAAGAATAGGATAGTATTTCCTTGGACCCTCAAATATCAGTCAATGCTTTAACGGGTATCGCTAGCTATAAAACCATGAGAGTGATGAGCTCCTATAAGAAAAAACCCTTGCATATACTCATCGATAGTAGAAGTACCCATAATTTTCTAGATGAGGAGGTGGCTAAGAAATTGGGTTGTCCTATCACACATATTCCCACCTTAAGTGTGGCAGTAGCGGATGGAGCTAGAGTTACCATTACTTCAATTGTTAAACAGTTCTCTTGGTCGCTTCACAATACTGAGTTTTTCTCCGATATGCTTCTTATACCTTTGGGATGTTATGATGTGGTGCTCGGTATTGAGTGGTTGGTTACTATGGGAGACATTACCTTGAACTTTGATAGGTTGTCCATGCAGTTTTATGTTCATGGTAAGAAACTGGTTTTGAGAGGGGCAACAAGTGAAGGGCTTAAAACTGCTATGACAAACAATTACAGGAAATTGTCCAGTTTGGTACTATTCAAAATATGACGTCCTTTATAATCAGGAATATCTATATCATATATGTATTCCTAGAAACCTTTTTATTTATTCTTATACATATCTTCATTGTCAAAAGATATCAAATTTTCACTATTTAATATATTGAATCTATTTTCTAAATACAAATAAAGTGGGCACGGAGTATAACAATACTTGATTAAATCTTATTTAATAAATTTCTTCGTAAAGACTCTAGCATAGATAAAATAAAAAGGATAATTGAAACAAATTACAATCATAAATTAGTAAATGGTCATTAGGTCCCTGATGTGTAAATCGGTGACAATTTAATCTTAATAAAACTAATATTCTGATTTAGTCATTGAATGTATAACATGTGTAAATAGTGGGGTCATTGGTCATTAAATTGCGATTCAAGAACCAATTTGACACAAATCATATATTTTAAGGATCAATTTGCTTAAGCACTAAAGGTTACGAATCAATTCATACTCTGTACACGGTAAAAGACTAATAATACTCAGGTTTGTCGTTCTCACAGACTAAATAGTTACTGGTTTATAAGTTTAAGGACTAAATTGACCCTTTAAACCTAAACTAAAATTATTTTAGACATAAATTAAAAACTAACTTTTAAAGAAACTAACGAAAATAAACAAGGTAAAGCTGAAAAACATTTTATTTTTCCTCTGATGACATACAAACATTGACTTACAATGTTGAAAGAGAAAATAAACAAGGTAAAGCTGAAAAAGAAGCTTACTGCAGTGTCTTTGGGGCAGTGAATCAGAACGGAAGTATAAGGAGCCGGTGGAGTCAACGACGTGTCCGATACAGTTGGGGAAGAAGAAGCTGCGGAAAACTTTGCATTCGTAACTGCGGCGCGAAGATTGACACGGACATGGGGAAGCCTTTGGTACCTAACAATTTTGTGATGGATGGAGAGAAAGGGAACGACGGATGAGTAGTGTATGAGGCGGCGGGAAATGGTGGGAGAATGAGCACCGACTGTGCATGTTAACTGTTTGAGGAAATGCCACGCTGCCATTTCCTTGTCCCAGATGAAACCTTTCACTGTTATTCAAAAGTGCATCAAATATAAGGTAGGTAGAGTCTCTGCATCGGTAAACCACATCAGGTGTACATATATATGCGCCTGTTTTCTCGGAGCAAGCAATTTACGTGTAGAAATTTTTTAAATATGTTGTAATATTTAATTTCACTATTATTTAAAAAAAAAATTCCCTACGTCACAGTTTCACCATTGGTCAACATTGTTATGTTATTATTCAATTTACGGCGTCCAACTTAACAGAAAAGGTATATTTGAGATATTTTAACAAAAAATGAACCAAATTGAGACTTTTATAGATAAGAGTACTAAATTGAGATTTTGCTTCCAAAGTGGGAAGCAAGAACATGATTAAACCTATTCAAAAGTGCATCAAATATCAGGTAGGTAGAGTCTCTGCATTGGTAATCCACAACTGGTGTACATATATATGCGCCCAGTGGCGGATCTTGATCAAAATTTATGGGAGAGCCAAAATAATATACTTAAAATTTATATATTTAATATTATTGCTACTAATTCAATAAAATGAATATATAATTCAGTATAACTATAAAAGAAATTTCACATATCTAAAGATTATCCATCATTTTTTCATATTCTAGAACTTATCAAATAATTCAATTATAAGTACATTTTTCAGCTATATTTTTTTCCAATATCAATAACCATATTATCTACAAAATATTCATTTTTCCTTTTACTAATATGCACGTATCGATTCAAAAGTCATCACAAGCATTCCATTTCATTGTTATGCAATGAGTAATGATATTGTCCTGTTTTGATCTTCACTTTTCTTTTTCAATTTAAAAAAAATGAATTTATTCTTTTATTTTTCATCAATATACATATTTAAAAAACAAATTTAACATTATTTTTTTCTTTATCATAATCTAATCAAACATTAAGATATATAACTACTACAAAAAATTATGATAATCAAATTCACTTAAAAATTGTCTATAAAAAATCACATAATACATTACTTACTTTTCTTTATTCATAAAAAATAAATAATATACAAAATGTCATAAGATAAAAATTAGTACTAAATATTAAACAGGTATTTCATTAGACAAGATAAAGTTATCTTCTTTTTTCTTTAAAAATGGAAGAAAAGATTAAAAAATGAGGATAAAAATAATGAGTTTCTGTTTAACTTGTTTTTTTTTTCTTCGATAACAAAATGTTAGATAAAAATGAGAGATAAGTACAACATATAAAAAACTTAGTAAACAATGAAAAGAGAAAATGAAAATTATCTTAATAAT
>Ga0099822_1011072_pt1 | contig 11069 bp, 7 predicted proteins | sample CowpeawhiteBW_FD_76839 | JGI IMG/M metagenome (GOLD analysis project Ga0099822, IMG submission 76839) | Root nodule microbial communities of legume samples collected from California USA - Cow pea white BW | ecosystem: Host-associated > Plants > Roots > Nodule | place: USA: California | collected... | reverse complement strand
ATATATATATATATATATATATATATATATATATATATATATATATATATATATATATGGTTACTTAATTAGTTGTGAATATTTTAATAATTTAAATGATGATGGAGATATGGCGGGGACGGGTATTATGGTGATTATATGTACATCTCCATAACCATCCTCCTATCCAATTGAAAAAGTTGGAGATTTTCCATACCAATACCCATACCCGGTCAATGCGGGATTCTCTCGTAGCGGGGGCGGATTTACGGATTTATTTTCGTACATATAGCATGTAAACAGTAACCATACTCGCACTCTTGTGATCCTATTCGTTCACAAAATTCCCAATAACGATTCGTCCTTACATAACAATCACAAGCATCATTACTATTTCCAAAATTATTCTTCCCTTATCACACAAGAAAAAGGGACACGACATAACTAACATGTGAAGTTCAAGTATCAAATTCCGTACTTGTTATATAAGACGATCATGCAAAAAATAGTAATAATGCATTATTTCAGTACTTGATACAAACATACGTTGTCGTTATTTAGTTGAAGTAGGATCTATGAATCCCAGCAATTTGTGGCACAGTTCATCAGATGAAGAGACGAAGTATCATCTGGCGGAGTACACATTGGAAAGGAAATGGAATGAGGTTCAGAAGATGTACATCGAATTCCCAGCGTGTCACACGGCAATGGTTGACGATTCCGCGGGCACTGCACTCAACGTGGCGGTGGATTTGGACGAAGAAGAGGTGGTTCAAAAGCTTGTGGATGCCATTATCATACACAATACGATGAAGGCTCTGGAAATAAGGAACTATCGAGGGGATACCGCTCTGCATGTTGCTGCTTCCAGGGGTTTCACAAAGATATGTGAGTTCATCTTAGGAGAGAATCGGGAGAGGACTTACTTAGTGAGTCTAATGAACAAAGATGGAGAGACTCCTCTCTTTCAAGCTGTTGCCAACGGCAGGACACAGGTCTTTGCCTATCTCTCTTCCATTTTAAACCACCAAGCTACTCTGCAAGATCTTGTTCGAAACAATGGTGACACTATCCTTCATTGTGCTATCAGGAATGAATATTTCGGTATATCTATATACATGCATTCTCTACCTAGCTAATAATATATATATATTTACATTGCACTCATCATCAGTCACTGCATTGCTACATATGGTGCAGATTTGGCAGTCATAATAGTGCATTATTATGATTTCCTTAGCACAACTATGAATAAAGATGGAGAGCTTCCCCTCATAGTCCTTGCCACTAAGCCTTCCGCCTTCTACAGTTCAACCTATCTTTCATTGTTGAAGCGAATCCAGTACCTGCGTGAGTAAAACTCACACAAAATATGCTTACAATGAATTGACTTTCACAAGTGTTGGTGTTTCCTTAAAATAGAGGAATTATATTACGTATATTTTTGTACTACAAGTGTTTACTGTGTATGTTTTAGTTATAATTGTGTTGTTGTTAAAGGTGTACGCGTAGAGCAATTTGAGCCTGAAAGGGAAATGAGAGCGACTTTAAGAGAGACGAGACCTCAGAAGCTTCTGAATGACAATTGTCCACAGAACTACGCCTTGTTGACTTCAGTCTTTACTGGTTTATCCCGTTTCTTCGGTTTATCCGGTATGTAAGTGTGTTTGTGTCATCCCGTTTCTTTTGTGTTTCGTCGTTAATGTGAATATTTAGTGGGTGAGGATTCATTTGTCAAAATGTTTATTAAATTATTACTATAGTGAGTTCAATGATGATGCATTATTTGTAAGAAGTACATATTTGTTTTGGTCAGGAAAACTGTTGTGGAAAAGGGAAAGACGTGACCCAGAAGAAAAGAGGTTTGAGTTAGAATGGATTAGCCATAGCAGGGATGAAGGATGGATTAGCCATAGCAGGGATGGGGAAGGGCGTTTCCCCAGAAACTATAAAACTATTGTTAAGTTTGTCCAATATCTATTTGCTTTTATTTCGGCAGTTATTGGAGGTGTGTGTATATACTCTCCTTGTTTCTTCATCTATTGCTAGCTACTTTAACTCTTGGTTTTGGGCAACATGATTTCATTGCATCTGCTTGTTAAGGGATAAATGAACTAAAAGAGACAAAAAAGAGGCACCAATTGGGTCCAAGACTCATGAAGCAACTAATGAAAAGACCTCATGCGGCATTCACGGGAAGAGGGTGTGTACCCTCTGATATACCAATTGAAGAAGATATGTATAATGTTAATAGCAAGTGGAGGCAAGGTATCTTTCTATATAACACTTTTAGATACAAAATAATTTGGTACATTAAAATATTCTTATATATGTTGACCGAACTAGGTTCCTTATGCTAAAGTGAGCTACCAATAACAAAATCTATTCATTAAACTCGTTTCACTTCCTTTAGTAATCTAACAGAACCATTTAGTTATATCAGTATATATGTAACTAAAATATGTGTCAAAGTAAGAGTGTCCAACTTAAATTTCTAAGAGACAACATTCACTTGGCAGTGGAAGAAACCAGTGAATTGAGGATGTCGGAAGAGGAAGAAGAAGAAAATGAAACAAAAGCTAAGATGATTGACGAAAAGGAAACACCATTTTTGGCAGCAGCAAGAAATGGAATAGTTGAAATGGTGAATGAAATTTATAATCTACGTCCAAGTGTCCTGCATGAAACTAACTCGCAGGGAGACAATGTATTGCTGGTTGCTGCGAAGAATAGGAAACCCGTTGTAATTGAATGTCTGAAAGAGATCTTGAAGATAGAAGTTTGGAGAACTTTATGTATGGCAATAAATAAGGATGGGAAGACCATGTTACACATGGCAGGAGAGGTTCCATCAGATGATATGCATTCCCAAGTTTCTTATTCTGCCTTAGAGATGGTGTGGGACGCAAAATGGTTTCAGGTACCCAAACAAATTCATATATAATATTTTAGTTTTCATGCTGATGAATGAACGACATTGTTGATGATTCTGTTTTTTTACCTTGGACCAGTATGTTGCAAGCCTTGTACCACCACACTATTACTTTTTGCGTGACAAAGACCAGAAAATCCCATGGGAAATCTTCAAGAAAACACATGATGATCTTAGGAAGGAGAGTGGGGAGTGGCTGAAGGAGACATCTGAGTCTTGCTCTGTGGTGACGGCGCTTGTTGCGGGTGCCTCCTTTGCAACTGCCACCACTGTTCCTGGTGGCATAGATGACAATGGTATGCCTCATTTTGAAGGCAACCCTTCATTCGATGCATTTGTTTTTGTTTCGCTATTTGGACTTTGCTTCTCTGTCACTGGACTCATAATGTTCCTTACCGTCCTCACTTCTCGAAAGCAACCAAGAGAATACCGCAAATCATTGCCACTCAAACTTGTTTTCGGCTTAAGTTCTCTTTTCTTATCCATTATTGCATTGCTTACTTCTTTTTGTATCGGCCATTCTTTTCTGTTCAATCACAAATACAGGAAGGTCATATTACCCATTTATGTTGCTACTTGTTTTCCTGTTACTTTCTTTGCCCTGGATCAGGTGCAACTCTACGTTGACCTTCTCGCAGCCATTTTTTCTACGGTGCCAAATGCAACTGATGACAGACAAAATTTATAGGACAACATTCTACCATATCAGTGTGGTGTTGGATTCATGTTTTATCATATCATCAGATCAGCTTTGGCGAATATTATTTCTTTCTCGCTTTTCATCATGCAATTTTCATGTTTAAGCAGAGAGTGTGGTGTTTTGTGCATTTGTGCAGTAAACATATATTATTAATATTATCAGCTGCGAAATACAGCTTTTCAATTGTAGCCGCTTCGTGTTGGATGGAGACAAATTTGCTATTAAGGAGACAAATTTACATACATTCTCGGTGTACTGCCTCAATCAGCCTGACTTCAACTTTAAATTCAATGTTGTGCTCAATACAATATTAAACCTTAATCCATTTTGGTTATGGCAGCCAACTTGAAACTTCGATTTTATTGTCCAAAACAATGGAGCAGATAAATAATACTAGAAATCAACTAGACCCAACAAAGAATAGTTACTTGTATATTATAAAGAAAGTAAACAAATCAACTGTTGTAATAAGAATGTCTTGCAGCATTGCGGTCTTTATCCTTCTGTTTTTCTATTTTAAATAAATAAAAATTCTTCTTGTAGGGTATATGTATTGTGTTGTTATAGACTTCCAGTGAAGGTGTGAGGGAGTTGGAAGGAATCTAGAAAGATTTGAAAGCCTTGATGGCTTGAAATCTTGGCTCCTTTGGTTGGAACTTGAGCGTAGCATAGAGCTTCATGTAATCCTCAAACACAAATTTAGGGTACGCAACCTCTGTTTCCTTTGCCTCTCTCTCCAACAATGGTGGTGCAGGGTAGATGACAGCATCACTGCCAGGGTTGTAGAATGATGCCACCGACATTCTCGTCCCATCACTTCGAGCCATCACACGATGCTCCACACTCTTGTATTTCCCATTGCTTATTACCTGTCAAATGTTGCATCATCACAATCACTACAACTGCAATACATTGTACACTTAATAAAACAAGAAACATACATAGTTAGCATAGTACCTCAATCTGGTCGCCAAGGTTAACAACAATGGAATGGCGCATCGGAGGAACATCCACCCATTGCCCATCTTTGAGAAGCTGAAGCCCACTCACTTTGTCGTCTTGCAAGAGAAGGATTATCCCACCCGCATCTGTATGGGCACGAAGACCCTTCACCAATTCTGGCTTTGGACACGCAGGGTAGTTTGCCACCTTTGTCCCAAAATTAGGACCTCTTGATCCATGAAACGCCCTCTTTAAGTACCCCTTCTCCAATCCAAGATTTTCACACAGCATATCTAGCAACTCCTCTGCCAGTTTCTCCAATTTCTCTGCAAATTCCTTCATTGCATCCCTGCATGCACACAGTCATATGATATGTGTCACATTACGACCAATATCTCATGATTCATGCATATACTTGCATGTCTTGGTTTTGAATTTGATTACCTGTACTCTTTGGTGAGATCAGGGATTTCAGAGATGTTGGACGTTGGGAGATGGCGCAAGAAGAAGGTACTCTCCCAGTCCATGTCCTTCAGTTCATCTTGGACACACTCTAACTCCTTTCTTCCCACAGCCTCATTGAACCTCTTCTGCATGCATTTCCTATAATGCTCTTTTGTTAACCTTTCCACCCTATCCAGAAGTTCGTGGGATATTCCGTGATTCACCAACTACAATCAGGAAACCATCTTAGTTAGCACAGTTCAAATGAACAACATCAACAGAACCTTAGCTTGCAAATGTGTACACACTTATATATGTTACTAGAGTGTACCTCAAAAAATCCCCAGTTTTGGCAAGCATCTTCGATCTGATCTAGGGTAGTCTTCTTCTCCTCACCGTTGATATTCGCCAAGTTGATCACGGGGAAGTTCTCCATCTCTCGCACCTTTTCTTTCTTTTGTTCTAATGAGTAATCTTGATGTATGTGTTTTTGCTTATGCATATTGGGATGCTAGGTGTGTGGCATTTATAGTGATTCAAAGAGTTCAGTGAAGACAAGAGGACATATAAAAAATTCTACTGTGTGCCTCATGAATCATGAGATGCTTTCTTAGGACAATCTCTAAGCCACATGGTCATTTTTGCGTCGTTGAATTGTCTACTTTTTTTATCGTTGGACTCATCTGGATGGAGGCGAAACCAATCTTCCTTGCATTTTCCCTTGAATTGTATGGTGTTTCAGCACGTGGTCTCCTAGAAGATGGAACAAATAAATAAATCTCTAAAATTTGTTATTTTATCTTCTTAATTAACAAAAGATCTGTCATAATATTATTATCTATGGTACCCAAAAGAATTTGCCTTCACCTAGGCTATAATTGATTGGAAACTATAGCTTAAAAGTTACCCCTCAAAAGGATGAGAAAAAAATTCATATTTTTTATGACGTGTTATAATTTTAGATTTCAGATAATAGTTACAGTTTCTGCATTTTATACACGATTTCTTAGTTTTCACACACGTTCAGGAGTTGGGTGCCATTGGTTGAAAATTACAACAGGACAATTAATATTATATTGTGGAAGAAAATTATTGATGAAAATCCAAAAAAGAAGCAGAAGATGTCAATTTCTGATGTTGTTGTCTCTTTGTTTTCATTTCAACACTTGACCAGTTGGAGCCACCGAACAAGATAAGCTGAGAGTGACCGAAAGGAACATTTCTGCTGTGCATTATTTGAAAACTTTGTTCTTAGTGGGAAGACGTTGAATATTGCCAGAATATGCTAATCGTCTTCTTTACTCTAATCTGTTTCTCTTGGCACATAAAAATTGAATTAAGTGTTTGAAGTTAAGTCCAACATGTAAGTTGAATATGGTCTTTTAATTATGTTGAGCAAGGAGGCTGCCATGGGTATGCGAACTTCGTACGTTATTGTTTTGACACGTGTGGAAACAAACCTGAAGAAATAACATAAGTTAGAGAGAAAAAAAGTGGAAGAAAAATTCAAATAAAAATAAACCTTATCATTTGTTGTTAATTAATAAATTATTTAATGTTATTTAAAGTAGACATCATGACCATTTAATTTAATTGAAATTAATCCTTGAGTTCATCATTTTTGTGAATTGACCCTTGAGCTTTAATTGCATTCTAATATATATTCTTAAGATTTCTTTGGCAGTAGTTATTTCTATCAAATTAGAGAAAGATTATTTATTTTCAATATAAATCACTCATTTAATTTTTTTTTATAGTTCATTTATTTATATATTAAGATATAGTTTCGAAAGAAAAAAAAAAGGCAGGGGATAAAATAAAGTAATAAAATTTATATTGAGTGATTTGTTTCTAAAATAAATTATATTTTTAATGCAGAAAATTGTCGGTGAAAAATAAATAAAAACGACTAGGTTTTAAAATAAAATGATTTAGAAACCAATTCGATATGAGAGATATTTAAAAAACGGGTAAAAATTTTACGGATTAGTTAAGATAAAATTAATTAAGTGGCTATTTCAAAAATAAGTAAAGCTTAAAGATCAATATTGGAATAAAATTGAAGGCTATAGTGTTATTTGGAACCATGAAAGTTTAAGGATTTATCACGGAAAATAAACGTGTAGATTATTTGCTTTTAAAAATTTACAAGTGAAGAAGATTAAACAAGATATATGAAAATAACATATCGACTTATTAATTTCAAAGTTAATGAGTTTATCAATTTATTTTATATTAAAAATGTTATCATACAAATTTTAACGTGTTAGTGGTTTTTCTTATCAATATCTTTATTTGTAGGCACAGGGACTTTTTTATTAAAATACCTGTATTTTGGTGAAAATTACGAAATTAAAATATAAAAACTATTTACATAAAAAAATTATGTACTTTATAAGTGAAATTTGTTAGATATAAAGTGTGTATACGAGAAAAAAAAATAACTAAATTAAAATTATTTAACTATAACGAAATTAAATATAATTTAATTAAATTAAATATTTTATTCATAAATTAATTAAATTAAATACTTTATGTATAATGAATTATTTACTTATAATTAAATTAAGCTAAATTAATTAAATATAGTTAAATTTAAATTTAAATTAAATATCAGTAAATGTATTGTTAACTGAATGACAATATAACAATTATTTTTAATTAAAATTTTAATTTTAATCTTTAAAATTTTATTTCATTTATTTTTTTATTGTATTGATTTTGATTTCAATGTTATTTAGATTAAATTATAACAACAACTAATAAAGGAAAATTATGTAGCTCCTAATGTTTTTTTAATGAGATTTGTACTCCTTCAGTTTTAAAATAAATTTTTACAAAGTATGTTATTAATAAAATAAAAAATATATCTTTATTTTATTAGTATGTATATTTATATAATAATAAATTTAATCAGGTAATATAACTATTTATTTATTGTTACATTAAAAAATGTTTTAAAAATTTATTTTATAAGATAATTTATCATTGGTAACATTTTGTTTTACATTTTTAATAAATAATAATTAAAATTGTTTATTTTTTTATTCCAAAAGATAGAAAAATCTTCATTCTTCATATTTTAAATTTTAAATTTTACTTTTTACAATTTTTTTATTTAAAATTTAATCAATATATAAAATTTTAAATAAAATAATATATTTACATATAATTTCCTTCAAAATATATATATATATATATATATATATATATATATATATATATTTAAATTAGAGAAAACAAAAGAAAAACTAAAAGGTTATTTAACAATATCGAGATAATTACAACTTTCCCCTTGACAATTACATAAGATTGTAGAATTTTTGTATCACAGTTTAAAAATAGATTGGATAGGATGCAGCAAAAATTGTTATATATTTAACCATAACCTTGAGTGGAAAAGAGTTTAAAAAGGTGTTTAATAATTTTGATTGAAAAAAAAAATAACAAGAGATAATTTACGGATCATCCTTATATTAATGTAAGTTTTTTGTTAATGTAATATACATGGGTTAAATAGGTTTTATTTCGTGACTTTCATAGGCTACTTATAATTGTATTTATTTAACTCAATTTAATCTAAAATTCTATATTTATTCTTTATATAGTTTTTTAAGAAATTAAATAAATTTTTATTATGTAAATAAATATAAAAAAATCTTAATATACTGAGGTAAGTGTATTGACCTATTTACAAAGATGCAAATTATACCAATAAATCTTTTATAACTGAAGTCTCATAATTTAATAGTTTCTTAACAAAAATTCCAAACACGCCATTGATTAGCCTAATCAGTTGCCCTCACCACCGATTGAGAAGCAAAAATGGGAAGGGAAACATGAAACATGATATGGAACACAAATATATGCTCTCAGCTTTCGTGTCTGTTCTCCATATAGTCGCAGAAAAAATAAAAAAAATAAAAAGAAGAAAAAAGACAAGAATGGGCATTCCAAAAATAGAAACAGATCATGTGTGCGTGTTGCACGAGATCATAGCTACCCTGCCCATATAAACAAGCATGAATGTAATGCTTTATATTTTGAGTCCCATATTTTGAAACTACAAAAAAATAAAATATATTCATATTACAATTTAAAACAATAATATTTTAATTATATATATATATATATATATATTTAAAATTATAATAAATATTATTATATCATTAATGAAAACATACGTGAGTTCATCTCTAAGTTTAACAATGAAAGAAATCTAAATACTATACAATTCAACCATCTTAATAAATAAAAAAATCCAACCATCAGCATAATATCTTAGAACAATTCTTCTAATTTGAAGAGAGTTACTTCTTGATATCAGAGCACATATAAATAACTTAGGATCAAGTTTCTCTATCAGCAATTATCCTATTAGGAATCTTTTTATCAATAGTTCACCAGAAATCGAATTCATGACCTTGACTCTAATACTAATTGTAGAATTGAACGTTTACCACTAGGTCAAAAGTTATAGTCATTATTCAGGACACAACTCTTTTTACTTAAGAGTATAAGAACCCAAATGCTACGATTCAATTGTGACCCAACCCACTTAACCCACAGGACAATTGGTGCAACCTACAATCTTAAGAGTATAATAACCCACTTAACTAACCCGTGGTTGGTTACGCCGGGTTACAAAATTTTTGGCTCACCATAAAATGAACTGGATTGGTTTCACTCATTTTCAACCCGGCTCGTGGTGAGCCAACCCGTGTGAGTCGGATTGGCTTATTTTGACATGTCTAATTTTAGGTGTTAGTCGTTAACTCTTTTGGCTAATGTATAAAATCATTCTATTAATAATTTGGAAAGTTAAGTACTGATTCCCAAGATAATCTGTTAAGTAAAATGGTGATTTTTTACTTATTCAAACTAGTAATATACAAGCATAGTTTGATTTAAATTTTGTAATAGATGAAATTAAATTGAAAGGTATAAATCTACTAGATAAAGCTATATTAAGCGATCATGGCAACAGTTAATTGGAGTTGAAATTCACAAACTAAACTCAATATAATAATGTACACGATATATTTCAAGCAGTCACACCACAAGTTCGTAAGTCCTAGTTTCCTAAATATTAATCCCTTAGTTATTTTAAGTAAAATTCATTGTTGATAAAGAAAACGTATTTTGGAAGCTAATAATTCATTGAATAAGTGCATCTAAGCAAATTCCATTGAAGCAATTCGGGAAAGAAGAGACATTTATCTTTAAGTGAATTGAAAATGACCAGAAAATTTGTTTATTAAAGAGTTTAGTATAGAAGAAGATTTACTTGCTTTCACATATTCAAATTATGCATGAGATAAAGAAAATTTTAAGATTATATATGTAGTTATGCTTTTTTATTGAACTCATAAGCAACATCATATCTAGAAAATAATCCATTATTGTTCTTTCAACTAGTAAAATGGAGTTTATTGTTGTTATTAATTGTTTGTGTTAAGTTATCATTTTAAAGAAGGAAACACGATCAACACATGTGATATAAACTTAGGTATAAACCTGGGATCAGATTTCAAAATTTAACAGTTAAAGCCTTGAAACTTGAAATATTTAGAAAAAGAAAAACTCAAAAAGATAAAGGGAATGTTTGATTTCAATTACGTACTGTTAGCTTAATGAAGGAAATGAAGAAACTTTTACGATAATAGAAAAATACATTATTATTATTATTATTATTATTATTATTATTAAATTTAAAGTTGAGAAAAAAAATTAAGTTTGAAGAAACAATAATTTTGTATTTATGAGATGAAAAGGTATTTGTTGTTATATTTAGATGAATACATATAACAACTTAATTTAATAAAAGTATATTCATTGTAAAATGTTTTGATGAATATATATATATATATATATATATATATATATATATATATATATATATATAAATATTTATTTATAAAAAAATATATTGATTCTTTATATATATTTTTTTTTTTTTTTATATATATATATATATATATATATATATATATATATATATTTAAAAAACAATGTTATTCGTCCGGACGAAATTGGGTGTTGACAATTGTCCCTCTTTTCTTAGATCTTACT
>Ga0099822_1011070_pt1 | contig 11073 bp, 8 predicted proteins | sample CowpeawhiteBW_FD_76839 | JGI IMG/M metagenome (GOLD analysis project Ga0099822, IMG submission 76839) | Root nodule microbial communities of legume samples collected from California USA - Cow pea white BW | ecosystem: Host-associated > Plants > Roots > Nodule | place: USA: California | collected... | reverse complement strand
TGCTATCATGATAAACAAGAAAACATATTAAGAACAAATAAATTATCTTCTCATCACAACAAATGAGTCGAAATAGATATATATAGATATATATATATATATATATATATATATATATATATATATATTTTTAGAAGAGATAAGTGTGTGTTACTTCAACAAAATTAACAGAAATTAGCATTTTGTCATGTTCATTTGTATGATCAAGCAAAGTGTTTGTCATGTTATCACATCATAGTTTTTGTTATTTTTCTCATCTACCAATAACTAGACATGTCAAAATGAGCCTACTCGGCTCACACGAGTTGACTCACCACGAACTTTGTTGAAAATGAGTGAACCTAATCCGACTCACTTTATGGTGAACCAAAAATTTTGTAAACCGGCTTAACCCATTACGGGTGAGTGGGTTGAGTTAAACCATTACGGGTGAGTGGGTTGAGTGAATTGACTCACCAACTCATATGAAAAAAAGTTATTTATTTATTTTTAAGTATTCAAATATTTAATATTTTTTAAGCAACCCATAAGATGACAGTTACAGTAAAATCAAGAATCAATGTCTTTATTATGCTCACCACCAATATATGATGAATTGTTTTCAAGAAAGTGTCGATATAGTCCAAGAAAACACGACTAATATTACACATTTTCTGTTATGCTATTTAACAAAATATAAATAAAAAAACTACACATTTTTGTCATGCTAATTTAGAAAAATTTGTTTATAAGACAATTTCTTGAATATTTTGCTATAAAGATCATAGTAGAAGATTAAAGTATTAGCGTACATAACTTGACAATCAAATTAATTAAATATTCAAACTATTCAAATATTATAGAGCAAGCATTTAAAAATATTAAATTGTGAACTTATATAATTAAGAGTAGTAAATAATTATTAAAAAAAATAAAAAAATTGTAAAAAATTATTGGTGGGTTAAGTGAGTCAACATATCTTCAACTCAGCACGAACCCGTTTAACCTGTAGGTTAGTGAGCCGGATTATGTTCAATACACTTTTAAAAAAACTGAATTTTTCAACCCATTTTGAACCCGTGGTGAGCTAGGTTGATTCATGGATTGAAACTCATTTTGACATCTCTACCTATAACGGATTGTATCGATCCAGTGTACAGTTATATGATAAATAAAGTTTATGAAGTCCAATTTCATCCACTACACAATGAAGACTATTGGTCAACCTAGTCCAAATTTCATACCAGACTCTCAAACACAACGTAAGACATCTAGACGACTTAACATTACTGGAATTCGTAATAAAATGAATTAACCAATTCCGAATAAACCGAAAAAATGATCTTACTATCAAACTAAAAGTCATCATAGGAGTCGATGTCTATGAATTTGTAATTTTAACAATCTTGTATTAAAATTCACTCTTGTATTTTCTTTTATTAATCAATAATTTTATAAAATGATCATATCTTCTAAATTTACTTACAACAAAATTTTAATTTCGTCCAACTCAGACCATTCACTTTGGAGTGACTACTTTAAATTACAATGTTATGTAATATTTTAAACCAAAATTGGTGTTGTAATCAATTATAATTAATTAGTAATTGATTACAAAAACTCCTCAACGACAAAAACTCTCTTGTAATCAAATTACAAGGTCGTCATAAGCGATTATGAAAACTCAGAACCATATTTATCATGTTTGTAATTGATTACACGATTTCAGCTTCAAAGCGTGTCAGATCCTCACGACTTTGAAGTTGACGAATTGACCAACAAGCAAAAAGGTGCTGGGAACACGATATCTTCTTCTGAAATCGTGTGGGACTTCACGACTTGTCTTTTTTTTGTAATTTTTTAAAAATCTACCTGTTTACGTAATTAACAAGGCACATTTGGCTACAAGTGAAAAAAACCCGATCAAATTGACTATGAGACAAGTACATACATTTAATGAATTAATTAATGGAATTTTTAACGTAGCTAACATCATAATTTACAACAAAAACTAATCAACACCTATCATTTCTTCCATTGAAGAATTTCTTCCTAAAAATTTTGGGGATGCAAGTAATTTTTAATTTACCGTGGTCGTCAGCATGTTTCATCCGCATTATAAACAGGTACCTGCCAAAGTTTAGTGTTCTTTTTGGGGTCATCAGTGAGGCTAAGATCTGTCTCATCCTCCTTGAACGTCCTAATGAACTTTTTAGCACCCATCATTATAAGCCTCTCAATCATGAATAATTGATAATTGTTCTCAATTAACGGCTCCAATATATGGCTATAGTTTGATGAATATGCCACTCTGTACCTGCAATTGAGTCATAAACAGTATAAAGTTCTACTTGATAATTATTGCAATTTGTTTTCATTCAATCTGGACATTAACTTAAAAACAACACAACTTTCCTGCAGAAAATAAATGACAAACTTAGGGAATTGTTTCCATGACTATTCAATAACCAGGGTCAGCCTCATATAGCATTAAACATTAAATATTTTAAAGATTAAATGTATTTTTCATTAACAAACTATTTTTAAAAACTAAAATTTGTGTTTCATCCTTAAACTAAATATATACCTATTTCACCCTTGCACTTTGTAAAAATCATGTAAAATATCCTCCCAACAAACGTCACTTGAAGGTTATATTATAGTTTACCGAGATGTTACGTTTGTCACATGGTAAACATTCAACGTTCCATTTGCCGGAAACGATGTTTCGATAACTTTCATAAAATGTAGGAACAAAATATATATCTAGTTTAAGAACGAAACACAATTTTTAAAAATAATTTACAAATAAAAAACATATTTAACACATTTTAATTATTGTTAATTTATCCTGTACGATTTCTGAAGCAAAGGAAATTATTGCATAGGAATCCCCTCCCCATTTACCACACAGTGTGATCGTGAGAATAGTTACCTGGCAGAAAGTGGTGAAAAAAACCCTGGAGTCCTTTCATTTGAAGCAATGAACAAGGTTCTTCCAGGTGGGACCCACTTCGCTATCCTACAAATAATAAACTCTGGCCGGGTGTCTCTATCAAGGTGAGGATGCAGGCTCCTCGCTACACCAAATCTATCTTTTCTGGTCTTTATTTTATCCCCACGACGAACATGGATGGCATCGTAATCACCAAGTAATGCTTTGATCTGTGAACAAGAGTGTGATAAAAAATTAAAATGTGTAACAAAGACATACTGCTTTATTGCAATGTCACAGATTTAAAAATAAACCATGCATTACAAGTTTTGTAATTTATAGGATAGTCCAAGCAAATTGTCATCTCTTGGTGCATAAATAAATTTCAATAATCATTTCTCAAATCTATATCCTTATTATAAGTGGAGGTATTTCAATGCAAGCTTACGTGGATCATCGTCTAAGGAAATTGATGACTTGCGAAACATAATATCCTGTAATCACGTACTGCAGAAAAATAGATTGGAGAATTTTCACTTATATTCAATGATTGTATACACAGTACGCCAAATCGTCAACTGCTTAACCTCCATCAATTTTTGTATGATGCACGAAAGTCGCACTATTAGACAATTTTAACCCTCCCTCGTTAATGGTTTCTCTGAGCTGTTTTAATTCTGTCTTGAAGAGGCATTCAAGCCAAATTAGATATGCTTCTAGAGGAACATCAAAGATTATTCTATAAGTTAATACTATTTCCCTTACCCAGTGTCCAAAAAGTATTCTCCAACACAACAAATAAATCTCAAATCCCTGGCCATATAGAAGAGAAATGATAAGCCACATACTTTTCATATTTACACTTGATTGAATTGACTCAATGTAAATCAGGACAAGAGTGTATATATATATATATATATATATATATATATATATATATATATAAAATATCAAACTCTACTCACCCAAGAGTAATGAGTACAATCACATTTGTAATAATTACATATCACAACAAAATATTTTCTCCTCAGTCCATACTCCCGCTTAAGCTCTTAAATGGATATCTATCATTTCAAGCTCGCATGAGAGATCATGAAATCGTTCTATGGAAAGGCTCTTTGTAAATAAATTTGCTAGTTGAAACCCAAATGGGAGGTAAGTAGTGATAAGACCATTATCCAATTTTACTTCAATAAAGTGTTGGTCTATCTCACCGTGTTTAATCTTATCATACTAAACTAGATATTGAGCAATGCTAATAGTTGATTTATTATCACAACATAGAGTCAGGTTCTTCAAATGTCATTTTAAGATCATTCAAAACCATTTTCAATCATAAAAGCTCACAAACCCCATTTTATTTATTTACTTCTCCATGTCAGCATATTTCCACCCAGGAACATGCAACTTACTAAGGGGACCTCCTATGTGTAATAAACCCTGCATAATTTTATCAGTATACACTCTCGTATATCATTTTCCAATTTCTCTTGAGGAAGAATCTCCTTCCCAGACTTGTCATCAAATTCTGTAAATGTCGCTCTCTTGGATCATGCATGAACCAACTAACTGCAATCACAACATAAGCTATGTCAGCTATAATGTGGGCTAAGTAATTGAGCTTCCCCACAATCCTCTGATATTGACCCTTTTTTCACCCTAGAACTACCTTCATCACTCTCAATTCCACAATTCTTTTCTATGGGAACTCTAGTAGCCATGCAATCAATCTTACCTATTTCTAATAAAAGATCAAACACATACTCTCTTTAGAAGATAAAAATATCTTTCTTTGCACAGGAAACTTCAATCTCAATGAAGTGCTTTAATTTTCCAAGATTCTTCACCTCGAATTAAGCAGCAAGTTTATCGATTTATTTCTCATATTCATCCAACAACCATGTCATCCACAAAAACAAAAGTAGAGTAAGTTTCCCTTCTAAGGAATGCTTCATAAACTGGGTATGGTCACCTTGACTATCGATACCAAATCAAGCATGGGATGACTACTTGAACAACGTCATGATCAGTGCTCTTTCAAACTAGAGACATGCAAAACAAAGGCAAAAGAACCAAATAGTGGTAGGTCTAGAACTGTTACAACAGGGCAACAGGAGGCACTTGCACACATAGAAAAACAATGGTGTTTGGGTTTTCTGCATGAGAAGAAATTGTGCAAGTGAGCGTTTTTGGTCTCTGTTGGCAGCACGGCTCTGATGGCTTGTAATCAGGAGGTGGTCAACCTTTTGGTGTGGTCACTAGTCATAAGATTCTTTGGTGGCAAAGAAGATGGTGATAAGGGTGGTGAAAATTAAATAAAGTCCACAATACAACTTGGGAGTACTTCAAGCAACCCAAAAAAATAAAGATGGGTGCACTTCAAGCAACCCTAAAAAAGAACTGCAGATAAGGGATAAAGAATAAGATGTGGAAGCAGAGTCCGGAGGTTAGGAGCTTCGGTACCGACTTGAAAAGAGTGCTATATGAGAGGAAAAAAGATTTTGATAGAATTGATTCAATGTAAGTCAGTACATGAGGATATATACGCGCACACACACACATACATATACATATAGATAGGTAGATAGATAGAGAGAGAGAACTCTACCCAAGGAGTAATGATTACATTGATTTCTAGTATCCCCTAGAGTATCACACGTAATAATTACAATATCTCCTTGTAACTCAACAAAATATTTTTCCTCACTCAACAAATATGTATAATGAACATACAAACGAAAAACAAGAAAATAGTATGTTAACCATGTTGTGCTTCCAAATGAAATTTTCTATGATCAATTAAGTAATTTGTTGAAACAATCAAGAAACCAGAAGCTCTATGCTTATGCCTAGTCAAATTAGTTATATATCATTTAAAAGTTACACATAACGCAGAGTTAGTTTCTCTTTAGTTAAGTCCACTTGTTGCTGACATGAAACAAGCTAGCTAAAAAAAAGGATACATGCTCAAGGTTAGGCTCAAGAAATCCTCTAGAGTGCAAGTCTACAACCTTCATTTAATCTACTAAACATAAAGGCATGAGAGCCTAGCCCAGCATTTCCCCTTGAAATAACTAATTTAAGCTCTGATTGATACAATATATCCCAATCCAACATGGAAGACCAAAAAATATCAATGTTCTAGCAGTTGCATCTCCAAACAAATTATTAAAACCTTTGATGAAAATATCAAGGAACTTTAAAAGAGTACGTAGTAGATGGACCTTTTCTGCTGCTTCTCTAAGTTTCCCAGCAGCCATTGAGGGTAGAAATGAATATGGCAACAATATAGAACTGCGATTGTTTCGATCCTTGCACTCCATAAACCTGGGAAGTCATTAGAACCTCAAAAAATGGACATAACTTAAAGAAAAATATCTTTCCAAGGTATATAACAATTAACTTTATGAGAAATCATCTACATGGTGGCATCATTATGGCAGTTATTCCAAGGCAAGAGTCATAAATCTACTTGGTTGGGATGTGATACAATTAAAACTTCAAAGTCAACCACATTGGGCACATTTTAAACTCATGTACATCAGTTTTAATAGCTCAGAAGTTCTTAACTTCCTATCAAAAAAAGTTCTGCACTCCTACAAGTTTAAATGGAATTCCTTAAACAAGAAAACATACACTAACTAAATAGACATATAACATTTCAATGTGAACTGAAGGTGAAGACACTTTAATGGGAATGAGAAACATCATAAAGGTCACAGTTACATAAAACGTGCAAATATGGACTATCATGATCATACTTGCGTCTTGAAAGGTATAACCAATTGAATATACAAAAATTGCATTTTACTCCCCAGCTAAAAGGAAATTAGTATTGTGACTTACATAAATTGACTAAAAACCAAGATAAGATTCATTCCTCCAACTTACCTGCTACACAAACCACCTTACTTTGCAATGTAATAAAATAAAGTGTAAATTATGCTTGCAGTCCCTGTCAAATGGGGAAACTAACAAAAATGTACTCAAAAAACATTCTTGTTAGTTTAGTCCCTATGAAATGTAAACATATTTTTGTGGTCCTCTCTCAATGTTAACGGTGGTGGAAAAAAACATAACATTGCTAACACAATCTCACAAAAGTCCTTCACCGTTGTTGGAGATTACGTTTTATAGAATCATTCCCATAACCACCAGCTTTCTTCACCACCAACCATTGCCTAGAAGTCACAAACAAAGGTGCCTGCTCCCATTGTTTGTTAACCACAAAGTGAGATTGATCACTAACATTTCACTTGGTTTGTTGTTGCAGGCAGAAGAAGACATGAACACTCCTCTAGAAACAACATGGGATCCAATTGTTATTGGCTCGAGGTAATACCGCAAGGCCCTCCATGATTCCTGAAGTGTGCCTCCGCATGTAGGCTTACAAGGTGTAGTGGGCCGTGGTGATGGTTGCAGTGTGGGTATTGTGGCCACCACCATAGTGAGGGGATGCGCCTGCTTGGTGACCTTGGAGAAGAATTTGGCGTAGATGACCATGCACTTTCAGTTTTTGGGAGAGAATTTTGCACAAACAAATTCGGCCACACCTTTTCAGCAGTAGGGAACAGGGCTGAGTTTCAAATCAGAGAAGTTGTTCCACTCCAGCCAGACACTAGTGTCAAAGACAGCGACAATGGCGTAATCATGGTTAGATTTGGACCAGAGGTCGAGGAACTGCGGGTGCCAGTGGCAAGAGAGGGAGAGTCCATTAGCCACATTATGTTTCCGACCACAGCCATTAACGATGAGGACCGCAAACACTACAATGATATTCTATAGGGACTAAACTGATACGAAATATTTTTTGAGGATGATTTTATTAACCTTCTTATTTTATAGGGTTTGAAAGCATAATTTACCCTAAAATAAATCAGCCATAATTCTCCATTTAGAACCTACCAAGAAAGAGGACTTGCAGTTCTGTTTATGAGCAACATATCAGAGTAGCGGCTATTTTCTTTAAGTTCGAAACGGCTAACTCCTTCCACATGCTCAACACCTCTGGTTCCCAACTTCATGCTTGTTGATAGAACCCTATACCAATCTTTTGAATTGTCAAAAATCACAGGAACAGTACCTGACATAAGTTCTGCGTCATATAAAGAGTCCATGGCACAAGAACTTGCATCCCATCTAGCACATTAAACGGAAAAAAAAAAAGACCAGTTACATCAAACAACATTGCAATGGAAAGGTGTAATAGACACATATACTAGCAATAATGGTGCAACTCACAGTTCTTCAGAGCTACCATTAGCGGAATGGTGAAGAATGCCTTTCTTGTTATGTATGGGATTGATACACATCCTCGATGGCATCACGAAAGTTCTGCAATCACCACATAACAACTTTACTTGTTTTTTGCAATTAAGTCCTTTCAGTTGTATTAATTACAAATAAGGCTTTATGTTACTGTCCCTAGCAATACACTCTCTCTTGGCCAAAATTCATCGAAATCATAATTACACTCCTTAAGTAAAGGCATTGTTAATGAATTACTGCATCCGTAAGATTTGTTTCAGTAAATGTAATGACACATGATAGAAATCCAAGAAGAGAAAACAGAGAAATAAGTAAAATGAAATTAAATTGAAAACTGAAGACAAAACCATCAACTTGGCTTAAATACTGTTGTTGAGAAGGAACAAACTCGTAACAAAGGTTTATTTGAATAAATTTCTCCATAAGATATTGTAAAAGAATAATTAAAATGAATTGAATTTCTTACTAACAACTCTCACTTCTTACATAGTGATTTAACACTCTCACTTTTAATAAAAGAAACTTTTACAGGAGTTCTCTCACATAACTTTTTTAAAAGTTAAGGCGCATAAGTTATTTTTAATTTAAGAGATAAGCTCAATTAATTTTAATCCTTTTGGTGTAAAAGTGCTTATAGAGCATTTTATTCAGAAAAGACCTAAAAGAGTGATGGAATTCTGGTATCTTATTAGAAAGAATATAGGATTTCTGCCCTCCTCAATACAGTGTTTAACCTGCACTACTTTGAGCGTCTAGCACCTCCCAATACCCAAAGGCATAAAGTCTTTCACAATGGACAAGATGTCATCCCTCTCATTCCCTATTACTGTTTATATACAGCTACTGGTCTAATAGCATAACCCACCTTCAATGGACCTACTTAGTTGCCGACCCATCAAAATAACACCTTGTATTTCTTGAAACAATTTAACTAACTACTAACGGGGATTATCTAACAAAACTTAATCTGTCAATCACTTTAGTTCAAAATTGAACAGTCATGTGACTAAAATAATAATATTAACATATGTTTAGCAAATAAAGTCACACTAGGAGCGTTTGGAAGACGGGAAGTTTCTCAGGAATTTGAGATTGGGAAACTATGTTTCCATATTTGGTTTGGGGTTTAACAATCCCAGGAAACAACATTTTCCGGGAGTGGATTTTAGGCAAGTTTATGACAAAAACATTCTCATGGGACTGACGCCACTACAATAATAATAACATTTGTTTATAAACTCATTTCACATTCTATGAACTTATTTTGAACTTCTTTAGTTCAGGGATTAATGTGAAAGTTTTCACACTTTGAGGATCCAAATTCAAATCGATAAACGGTGATTAACCCAAATTTAAAGTAACAAACTAACTAACTGCATGTGATTGGAAAGGAATGCAATACAACAGATTGAAATGGGAAGTGAGGGAATTTGCGAGATGGGAAAGTACCTGCCGAGAAAAATGGCTTCTTCGAGGGCGCACCGGAGGCTGGATTCTTGGTGACCCAAACCTTCGCAAGATCCACAGTGTTTTCCCGGGCAGTCGATGCGGTTGCCCCAATAGAGGTACTTTTCGAAGTGCTGTTGGCGTCGTTGAAAGAGGCTGGGTTTTGTGGCGGTGGTGGAAAGCAGAGAGGATAAGAGGAAGAGGAGCGCGATTGCTGTCACTGCTGCCACGAGAAGCAATATTGGGGATCTCGTGGATTTAGGTTTTGGCTTTGGGGCTCTATGGAACGCCATTGATATTTTAACTGAGGAACGGTGGAGAAGAGGGTTGAACACAGTGTTCAGTGTGTTGTCATTGCCATTGCTGATGAGTCCTAGTTAGTGATGGAGTGAGATCAGAGACTCTTGCCGTTTTTGTTAGGAACATAGTTCTCAGATTTTATATATATATTTTATTTAAAATTCAACTTATACAGTCACGTGGTATTTTCCCCTTGTTAAATTTCATTTTCTTTTACATCACATAATTAAGATACAAATATATATTCTTTGTAATAAAAAAAAAAGTTATATCTATACATTCTTAAAGTATAAATTGGGATTTAATATTTAAATTAATTCCAAATTGATAAATAAATCCATTAATAAATTCGTATAAACTACGTATGAATACTTATACGAGTAATATTTGATTTTTTTTTACTAAGCATTAATTATATAGGTAAATAAGATTAAATGGATAAGTATGTATCGGGTTGTCTTTTTTAAATACTTATGTTTATTTTTATCTTGTCTTGTTTTATTTATTAAAATACTGATAATTTATTAAATAATTTAATAAAATTAAAGTTCAAAAGTTATTTTGAACAAATCGATATATATATATATATATATATATATATATATATATATTATAATAAAAGAGATAAAAGAAAGATTAAAAATAAAATTCATCCCATTTATTATGAAGAAAAACATAATTATGTGAATTAAAATTTTAAAAATATTTCGATTAAAAATTTTAATAAAATAATTTACTTAGACATAATTCCTTATTTAATTAATTATTAAATAGAACAGAAAAAATAGTAGTTAATTTTCGGATATCCCACATATCTTAAAAAAATAACAAGTTAAACAAAATAGAATTAAAATAAATAATTATATGTAATATTTAAAAGTTAAAGAGAAAACATGGGTGTGGATAAGGATGTGGTATAAAAAATAAAAAATATATTATTGTTCCTTATTATTCCATTACTATGTATTTTTACTGTATATGTTTATCTTAAATAATAATAAACTTATTCACGTAATAACTATTTAAAAAAGTATATATATATATATATATATATATATATATATATATATATATATATAATTTTTTTTTTATATATATTTTTTTTTTTTTTTTTTTTTTTTTTTTAATATTTTTTTTTTTTATTT